>JGI24707J26582_10003216_pt1 | contig 11876 bp, 7 predicted proteins | sample BioPla1DNA1_FD_26582 | JGI IMG/M metagenome (IMG submission 26582) | reverse complement strand
GACTATTGCGAGCAAAACCTTTCTCAGGATGCTGGCATCTATAATCGTTTTCATGCCCTCATCGTCCGAAATGGCAAGGAACACTGCAAAAAGAAAATGGATTGCATGGGATGTCCATTAGAAGAAGTTTGTCAAAAGTTGTCTTCCTAAAATTCCATCTCGTTCTTAAAGACAAAGGTTATCTTTCTGTCCCTTGACACCTTGATATAATCCAGGAAATTTTGCCAAAGGAGTGAGCGGAAGGCCGCTGATCCGTCTTCTAATAATAGTTTATATTTTAAGAAAATTAGAAAATAGAAACAAGAATAGATTGCGAGATCAGTTTACTTTAATAGTAAATAATGAAGCAAAAATGCAAAAGAATATGTAAGTGGTATAGTTGTTGTTATAGAATAAGTGAATGGTAGAAAAGATAATGAAGGAGCATCTTAATGACAGAAAAGATAAATAGTGCTGATTTAGGCTTTGAAAAAGAAATATTTAAAGCTGCAGACAAGTTAAGAGGCAATATCGATGCGGCTGAATATAAAAACGTAGTTTTAGGTTTGATCTTTTTGAAATACATTTCGGATTCATTTGAAGAACTATATCAAAAATTGGTAGATGAAGGGGATGGATTTGAAGAAGATCGAGATGAATATTTAGCGGAGAATGTCTTTTTTGTTCCAGAAGAAGCTCGTTGGGATTATATCGCAAAGAATGCAAAAGAAGCAGAAATTGGTCTGATTATAGATAAGGCCATGACGGCTATTGAAGAAGAGAATGTTCGTTTATTAGGAGTTTTACCGAAAAATTATGCACGCCCTGAACTAGACAAAAGAAGATTAGGTGAAGTGGTCGATTTATTCAATAATATAAGACTGAAAGAACATGGCGATTTAAAAGATATTTTGGGTAAAACTTATGAATACGCTATTGCTCAATTTGCTGAACTTGAAGGTAAAAGAGCAGGAGAATTCTATACGCCTTCTAGTATTGTTAGAACTTTAGTTGAAATTTTACAGCCCTATGAAGGTAGAGTGTATGACCCTTGTTGTGGTGCAGGTGGCATGTTTGTCCAATCGGCAAAATTTATAGAAAGACATCAAGGCAGAACAGATAAGCTTTCAATTTTTGGCCAAGAATCGAATCCAAATACTTGGAAATTAGCAAAAATGAACTTAGCAATTCATGGATTAGATGGTAATCTTGCGCAGGGAGCAGCGGACACCTTTTTTAATGATCAACATAAAAGCATTAGAGTTGATTTTATTTTAGCGAATCCCCCCTTTAATATGAGCGATTGGGGCGGCGATAAATTAGAAGAAGATAAGCGCTGGAAATATGGAATCCCACCACAAGGTAATGCCAACTATGCTTGGATGCAGCATATGATTTATCATCTATCACCAAAAGGAAAACTAGGTCTTGTTTTAGCTAATGGTTCTTTATCAGCAGGTGGACAAGAAGGAAATATCAGAGAAGCAATTATCAAAGATGATTTAGTAGAAGCTGTTATTTCAATGCCAGATAAGCTTTTTTATTCGACTGGTATTCCAGTCTCTTTATGGATTATTAATAAAAGTAAAAAACAAGAAGGCAAAACTGTTTTTATAGATGCTAGATCCTTAGGAACGATGGTTAGTAGAGCACATAGAGAATTAAGCATAAAAGACATCGATGAAATTTCCACGACCTATCATAAATTTACAACTGGGGAAAATGTTGAAAATTTAGGTTGTTCTCATGTCGCAGATCTTAAAGAAATAGAAGATAACAATTTTGTCCTAACTCCAGGAAGATATGTCGGAATGGAAGAAGCAGAAGATGATGGCATTCCATTTGAAGAAAAAATGGAAAACCTAACATCAGAACTTAGCGAACTCTTAAATGAATCTCATCGGCTTGAAGAAGAGATAAGAAAGCAGTTGGGAGGGATAGGGTTTGATGTTTAATGATTGGAAACAAGTCTATTTGTGTGAAATTGGTGAAATAATTACAGGAAAAACTCCAAAAACAAGTGATCCTGAAAATTATGGCAATGAGATGATGTTTTTAACTCCATCAGATAATCTTGATTTAAGATATATAAACGAAACTAAAAGGATGCTATCAGACAAGGGAATAGCTGAAGTATCAAATAAAGTTTTACCCAAGTGGACAGTTTGCGTAAGTTGCATAGGATCTGATTTAGGAAAAGTAGTTATTTTAAAAAAAGAAGCCGTTACTAACCAACAGTTTAATAGCATTATCCCCAATAATAATGTTAATTATTTGTTTCTTTATTATCAAATGAGAGTTTTGGGTAAAAAATTAAATTATTTAAGCAAAACATCTACAGCAGTTCCTATTATAAACAAAAAACAATTTTCAAACGAGATGATAGAATTACCAAAGATGGAAGAACAAGAAAAAATTGCTAGCCTATTGTCAAGTCTAGACGACAAAATTGAAAATAATAATGCTATCATCTCAAACCTTGAAGAGCAAGCTCAAGCAATTTTTAAATCGTGGTTTATTGATTTTGAACCATTTCAAGATGGCGAGTTTGTTGATAGTGAATTAGGGAAGATTCCTGCGGGATGGAAAGTGAAGAAACTTGGAGATTTATTTAGCTTCGTAAAAGGAAGAAAACCAAAAGCAATTTATGAAGAATATCAAAGTGATAGTGTTCCGTATATATTAAAAAAATATATTGATGGGTCAGAGATTTCATTTGTGAACAAAGAAGATGGAATATTGTTACAAGAATTAAATGTATTTATGTTAATGGATGGTGCAAATTCAGGAAATATATATTATGGCTATAAAGGTATTTTAGGTTCTACTTTTAGTTTGATTTCAACTAATAGCTTATTCGATGAAGAATATTTATATTGGTATTTAAAAATTAAAGAAACTGAGATTAGAAATCAAAATACTGGGTCTGCTATCCCACATGCGAACAAAGATTATATCCAAAATATTAAGATCTCTTTACCAATAAATATTAAAAAAGATGAAATTATAAAAAGTTTGAGAAAAATTAGAGAGAATTCAATTTCATTACGCAAACAGAACCAAACCTTAGCCCAACTCCGTGATACCCTTCTCCCAAAACTTATGTCTGGAGAAATACGAGTAGGCTCGGAAGAATTAGAAGAAGTTAAAAATCAAGTGTAAGAGGTTATTTTATGTCCAATATAATTTTTACAGAAGATATGCTAGAACAAGTCTTTATCAATAAGATTGAAAACTTAGGATACCGTTATATCCCTGGACATGAAATAGTTAGATCAAGCCTTAAATCTCCTCTTGCAGAAGAGGTTTTTGAAGAATCTATAATTCGTATCAATCCAAATCTACCATTAGAAGTTCTTGAAAGAGCAATTCAGCAAATCAAACATATTGATGCTGGATTATTAGAAGCTAGAAATGAAAACTTCTTTGAATATTTACAAAATGGTATTTCTATTTCCTATTATGATCAAAATGAAGAAAAAACAGATCATGTTTATTTGATAGATTATGACAATATCGATAACAATGATTTTATGGTTTCNAATCAATTTAGAATTATTGGTAAAGCTAGTAAAAGACCAGANATGATTATCTTTGTTAATGGCNTGCCCTTAGTCGTNATCGAGTTAAAATCAGCGTCAACAGAACAAGCAGATATTTGGAGTGCTTACAGGCAAATTAAAAATTATCAATATGATATTAATGAACTCTTTGTCTACAATGCCTTTAATATTATTTCGGATTTTACTCAAACGAAGGTTGGAACGATTTCTTCTGATGAATCCTGGTATAAAGATTGGAAAACAATAGATGGCGATTATGAAACGACAAAATACGCTGACTATAAGACTTTATTAGAAGGTGTATTAGAAAAAAATCGTTTTTTAGATATTATTAAAAATTTTATTATATTTGAACATAAAGATAAAACGATAATTAAAATTATGACGCAGTACCATCAGTACTTTGCAGTCCACAAGGCTATAAACTCAACACTTAAAGCTATGGAAAAAGGGGATGGACGAGGTGGTGTCTTTTGGCATACACAAGGTTCTGGAAAATCCTTATCGATGGTTTTCTATACTCAGCTTATGTCTAAGCGTTTGAAGCAAGCTACTTTTGTTGTACTTACAGATCGTAATGATTTAGATGATCAATTATATGGTCAATTTTCAAGAGTTCAGGATTTCTTAAGACAAAGACCAATTCAAGCTAATTCGCGTGAAGATTTAAAGACATTATTAAATGATAGAGTTTCAAATGGTATCTTTTTTTCAACCATGCAAAAATTTGCTGAATCTCAAGAGCCTTTAACAGATAGAAGAGATGTTATTGTTATTGCTGATGAAGCCCATCGTTCTCAATATGGTTTAAGAGAAGAGATGACTGCAGATGGTAAAACGAAACACGGCATGGCAAGGCTAGTAAGAGAATCTCTACCAAAAGCGACTTATATTGGTTTTACTGGTACTCCTTTAACGATTAACGATAAGGATACTCAAGAAGTTTTTGGAAATTATATTGATGTTTACGATATGTCTCAATCTGTTGAAGATGGTTCGACAAAACCAATCTATTATGAAAACAGAGTTATCAACTTAAACTTAAATGATCAAATGCTAAAAGAAATAGATGCCAAATACGATGAATTAGCACAGATCTCGAATGAAAATGATATAGAACAAAGCAAAAGAGAACTTTCTAGGATGGAAGCTTTGCTCGGTTCCGAACAAGCAATTGATACTTTAGTAAAAGATATTATTGAGCATTATGAAGAGAATAGAGAACATTTACTAACTGGTAAGGCTATGATTGTCGCTTACAATAGAGAAATTGGTATTAAAATCTATAAAAAAATATTAGAGTTACGACCTAATTGGGATGAAAAAGTTAAAGTTGTGATGACTGGAAATAATAATGATCCAGAAGAGTGGAAGCAATATATTGGTTCAAAATTTGATCGGGATGAATTAGCTAAAAAATTTAAAGATAATGATGATCCAATGAAAATAGCCATTGTTGTTGATATGTGGCTTACGGGTTTTGATGTTCCTAGTTTAGCTACGATGTATGTTTATAAACCGATGAAAAGCCATAATTTGATGCAGGCAATAGCAAGAGTAAATAGGGTCTTTGAAGATAAACAAGGTGGTTTAATCGTAGATTATATTGGTATTGGCAGAGCTTTAAAAGAAGCGATGGGCAATTATACCAAAGCTGATCAAAAAACTTTTGGTAATGCAGATATTAGAGTATCTGCTTATCCTGAATTTCAAGAAAAACTAGAAGTGTGTCGTAATGAATTCTTCTACCATTTTAATTATTCTAAGATTTTCTCTAATCAAATTACAGATGAAGAAAGAGCGCATCTGATTCAAGGCGGCATTAATCATATTTTGCAATTTACCGAAGATAGGCAAAAAGAATTTAAAGATGAATCGTATGCCCTAAAACAAGCTCATACTCTATGCTCATCTATGACAACTGAAGCAGAACAAAGAGAAGCCGCTTTTATTGAAGCGATAAGAATAAGTATTAACCGAATAGGGACGGCTACTGGTATCAAACTTTCAAAAATTGAAATCAATGAACAAATTAATGAATTATTACATCAATCCATTCAAAGTGAGGGAGTGGTGAACCTTTTCCAAGACTTTGAACATGGTTTTAGTTTGTTTGATTCTAACTTCTTAAATAAAATTGAACAGATGGAACAAAAGAATTTATCAATAGAGCTATTAAATAAAATCCTTTCTGATGAGATACATTCGATATCTCGTTCAAACATTGTTAAGGGAGAAGAATTTTCTGAACGATTAAAGAGAATTATGAAAAAATACCGTGAAGGTTTAGTCGATAATGCTGAGACTTTAGACAAGTTTACAGGCCTAGCAGATGTATTTAAAGAACATGGAGTAGATTTTGAAACAGAGAGCCTTCAATCCATACGTAAACAATTGATCGAGCTAGCCAAAGAAACGGTTGAATCAGAAAAAGAAAATGAAAGATTAGGATTAACTAAAGCAGAGATGGCTTTTTATAATGCCATATCAAAATCTGAAAATGTTCAAGATTTTTATACAGATGAACAGTTGATCAATATCACCAAAGAACTGACAGACACCATTTCCAAAGAAATGACTCCAGACTGGGCTGTTAGAGAATCAGGTAGAGCCAATGTCAGAAGAACAATAAAGAGGCTACTTAAGAAATATAAATATCCAGGCAATTACAAAGAAACGATTCAATTAGTAATCAAACAAGCAGAACACTGGGATGCGATTAGAGAAAATCAAAATATGCAGGGTGCGTGATTAGGATTAATGGTGTATGGATGTGACATTTTGATTAACAAAGGATTTGAGTGAAGGAGAAGGGATTCTCCATATTCAAACATAGTGGAGAATGGTTCCTATAGTGGAGTTGCAGATGAGAACTTTATTAATAAAATAAAACTAGAAGAGATTTCTGCTATAGACCGACTAACTATTTTATGCTTAATGATGAAGATTATGTTTTAGCGGAGAAATTAAGAGACAGTGGTATAGCTACATTTCTGAATTTAGAAATTAGGTTGTCTCACTTTAAAGATGATAAACAATTCAACCAGAAGATAGTCTGGATAATAGACTATTTATCATGAATTAAGAAGATATCTTTTAGATACAAAAAAAGAAAGATAAATAATCATAGTTATTCATAATCCCAATATAGTAGTTGGAGCTGATGCAGAAAACATAATAGTAGAAAATCAACATAGTGAGATTCAAAAGAATAAAAATGGGGAAAATTTCAATATTTAAATTGAGCTTTAGAAGATACTAAAACAAAAGATCCAGATTGTGAATATATTTTAGAATCTCAAGGAATTAGAGAACATATATTTGATGTTTTAGAAGGTGGAGAGGAAGCTTTTACAAAAAGAGAACAAAAATATAATTATGGTAATAGGGCTCGTTAATCTACCATACATTAATAATATAGGAAGGTTTATATATTTTGGAAAAGGTGAAAAATAGTTCATTAATTGTGCCTATATATATCAATGAAAAAATTGTTATAGACATGCTTGCTATCATAGATGATGGATTTTCAAAAGTTAGTCAGATAAATTCTGTTGAAAGAAATGAAAATAGCAATAAAAAAATAGCGGGGTCTAATATATCATCAGGGTCAATTATTAATAAATTTTTAAAAATTGATTTTAAAGGCGATCTTGATAATCTGTCTGCAAAAATAAATAAAAAGAGTATTTCCAAGGAAAAAGTTCATACTAATGTTTCATTATTATCTAAATTTCGTAGCTATTTAATTGAGAAACAAATGTTGAAAAATAGGTTTGATATAGAACAAATTAACCTAGGAGATTTTGTGGAAATTGAAGGAGAATTACAAAAAAATCCTTTAATTGATTTTCTAGAAGCATTTATTGATATTTATAAAATAGCAGATATTTTCGTTGAACCATCTCAATTAGGTGATAGAAAGATAAATAGAGAAAAAAAGGAAAATGATCAAAAAATTATTAAACAAATAAGGTCTTTTTCTGATGAATTAAAACATAGTGGAACAATAGATTTTATTTTATCTAACGAAAAGGGTGAGATTGTATTATCAACACAAGAACAATATCTATCAAATGACAATATTTCTGAAATACTAGGTGGGACTTTCAAGGTATTAGGAAAGGTGATAGCTATATGTGAAAATGATACAGAGAGTATTAATCTTTTGCGAAAAACAACGCTATCTATAATGCCTGAAGATTATCTTGAAGAAATGTTTGCAACATTTAAATCAGATGATATGAAAGAACTAAATCTACCGGAATTTAAGACTAAAATAAAGGGCCCAGCAATGATTGTAATACCTATTGCAATATATGCATAATTCAAATAATTATATTAAATTTAATAATAACTGTAATTGAAATTTACATGAATAGAAAAACCTAGAAAATTAGCTAAAACAGGATAATTAGAACAAAAATAAAGAAACCAGAATTGTGGATTTTTTGATATAGGCATTGTTTGAATTCGTCATGACATGTTCAAGTTCAAGTCTAGAATTTTATCTGCATCTTTTCACAGAGTAGATCTATTTTCAAGAAAAATTTTGCAATTAACTTGATAATTCAGTTCAACAAAAACAAAATTAAAGAGCAACCAATAGAAACAATTATTGGTTAAACTCTTGTAATACAAAGAATTTTTTTCAATTTCCAATTTACATTTAAAAATTTTAATTTTGTAAAAGGAATTAAAAAGGCATTTTTAAAAATTACGAAGCTTTATTCCAAATGCAACGATCATGATTGATGACGATTGACATACAGCAGACGCACAAGCTTGAGCTGTTAGTTTTTAGAAAGAATGATAGTTGTATGACAAGATCAAAATTAGCATGCGCGAAGAAAAGTTAATACTAATTGGAGCGCTGCTGAACGTTAAACTACATGTACGTTTAAAAAATCAAACTCGCAAGTCCTTACAAATTGTAAGGGGTTCAAATTAGTTGCACCCGATGGCAAAAGACGAATGACCGATTGTTTTAATAATGAAGACATTATTAAATTAGCTTAAAATTAGTAATAACGACAGGAGAACTTATCGTAATATTAAATGGATTAAAAACAGTATCACAAAAGAATTTCAAGAAACTATTTGAACTTATTGATTCGATGATAGAGCAAGAGAATACATTTCCAAATATTCAAAGCGATAAGACAGGTGGATAATGATTAAAAAAATTTTTACAGAGCGACTTGTTATCCGTCCTTGGGATGAATCAGATGCTGAAAGTTTATATGAATACGCAAAAGAACCTTCTATTGGCCCTATGACAGGTTGGCCAGTGCATACAAGTGTAGAAAATAGCCGTGCAATCATATTTTATGAAACTGGAGTGATAACCTGGAGCCATTCGTGATGGAGGCGATTGTTTACTATATTGTTTTTAATCTAAACAAAAAAGAAAGGGCCTGAATGAATAATTGCTATTCATCCAGGCCCTTGAATTAAAAGACTATTGCTCTAAATGAGTGCATCTAATCCAGCCTTGACCTTTTCAGGTAGGGCAGGTAAATGAGTAATTCTTACTCCAGTAGCATTGTAAATTGCGTTAATGATAGAAGCGTGAGGAGCAGATAGAGGCATCTCACCAGCTCCAGAAGCACCGTAGAAGCTCAGAGGTCTTTCCGTTTCCTGATAGATTATTTCCATATTATCAGGAACATTCTTAACCTGAGGAATTCCGCATCTGGTTAATGTAGTATGGCGCTGAATATCTTCATAGTCTTCGCTCAAGGCTAAACCTAGACCTTGGGCTAGTCCACCGTAGATTTGTCCATCTACAACCAGTTTATTCATGACGGTTCCAACATCAGATACGATAGTAAATTTCTCCACGATGACCTTGCCGGTTTCAAGATTTACTTCAACCTCAGTCATTAGGAAACCATACATGTAGGCTGGGAAAGGGTCACCCTGTCCAGTATCTACATCACAGGCTACCTTTGGAGCGGTCCACTTGCCATCATATTTAAGTGGTAGGCCAGCTTCTACCATCTCTGAGTAGGTTCTGTAACTTCCATCTTCTTTCTTCATGGCAAAAATTAAATTGTCACAAGCATCTCCAATGGCATTACCGGACATAACAGTGGAGCGGCTTCCTCCAGCAGGCCCTGTATTAGGTGTGAGGTTCATATCGTTCATAACNANTTTGATGTCAGTTGGTGCTAAACCCAGTACCCTTANTTTCTCATGGCTATGAGCTAGCATTCCCATATCAGCTCCCTGACCATGATCTTCCCAGGATGCTCCTACAGTTACGCCATCTGCTGTTAGTTCAGCCCAAGCCTCTGATGAATCTGCTCCATCAAGACCAGAACCGTAGAGGAGTAGGGTAAGTCCCACACCATATTTTTTGCCATCATTTTGGGCATTCTTCTTAGCCACATCTTCTTTGGCTCTTTCATAATGTGGCCTCATCTTATCAATCATATCTGGTATACAGATAACATCGGGTGCACATCCTGAAGGAGTGGTATCACCCTCTCGATAGGCGTTTATATATCTAAACTCAAGGGGATCCATTCCCATCTTCTCTGCCATCATATCTGCAAGTACTTCAGAGGCAAAGAGTGATTGTGGAGATCCATAACCTCTAAAGGCAGCTCCCCAAGCATGATTGGTGGCCACGGTTCTTCCTTGACCCCTGATATTTGGAATATGGTAGCCAGCTCCAATAAACTGGGCTCCTCTCATTGTTAGAAGGTCGCCAAACTCTGAATAGGGACCGTGGTCCACTGTCCAGTCAGACTTCATAGCAAGAAGCTTTCCATCCTCATCGGCTGCAAACTTAAGATTGATAAAGAAGGGAGAGCGCTTACCAGTGTAGGTGATTTGCTGATACGTAGTAAACTCTAGGAAGACTGGAAGATCAGTTGCCATAGCGGCAACTCCCAGTAGGGCCTCTATAGTAGGTGAGAATTTATAACCAAAGGTTCCACCTGCATTGGTTTGGATAATAGCAATGTTGTCTAGAGGCATGCCAATTCCTTCTGCAATCATAGCAGCATGGAAGTGGAGGGCAACGCTCTTAGAGTGAATATTAAGCTTTCCATCCTCGCCAAAATAAGCAAAACCTACATCAGGCTCTATTGGAAGGTGAGGCTGACGGCCTACATAAAAGTCTTCTTCTACGACATATTTAGCGGAATCAAAAATGGGATCGACTTCTTCACCCTTAACCATATTGGTGACAAAGTAAACATTGGGTGTTCCTGGATGAATCTCGAGTGCGTCCTCGGCCATGGCTGCAGGAGCAGACATATAGGCAGGCAACTCTTCTATTTCATACTTAACCTTTTCAACTGCGGCCTGAGCTCTTTCAGGAGTATCAGCAAGAACCATGGCTATAGCATCACCAAACTGGAAGATTTTTTCATCACAGAGGATAGGCCTATCAAGACCATCTCCTAGATTGGATGGGAAAGCAAGACCGTTAATCCTGTTGTTACCCTTGACGTCTTTATAAGTAAGAACCTTAAAGACTCCAGGCATGGTTTCAGCTTCTGAGGTATCTATTGAAAGNANGTTTGCATGAGACACCTTGGCTTGAACTAATTTTATGTGTAGGGTTTCTGGAGGCAATTTTCGTCCTAAATCTGCACCAAAGTCCCATTTTCCAGTAACCTTATCCCTGGCAGAAGGTCTGATATATTCAGTACCAACAATACTTTCTCCAGGCTTGACTTCTTTCCAAAGGTCCTTCTCGTCTACTTCGCCTCTAAGAATCTGTGCTGCTAACATTACGGCATCAATCAATGGTATGTAGCCTGTACAACGGCAAACGTTTCTTGTTTTTTGGAACCAATCTCTAACTTCTTCTCTGGTTGGGTTAAGATTTTCATCCAACAGTGCCTTGGCAGAGATGATAAAACCTGGAGAACAAAAACCACACTGGGCTGCTCCATGGACCATCCAAGCTAATTGCAATGGGTGCAGATTATCGTGATCGCCCAATCCTTCAATGGTAACAATCTTGGAATAGTCTTTGATGTTTTTCATTCTGGTGATACAAGATCTTACGACCTTGCCATCAAGTAGAACATTACAAGCTCCACATTCTCCAATCCCGCAGCCAACCTTGGTACCCGTAAGCAAAAGCTGTTTTCTTAAAACTTCCGACAGCTTCGCATCGGGTGAGGTTATAATCGTTTGCATAACCCCATTGATTTCTAGATTCCTTTTGAACATACTAAACCCCCTTTCGTTTTGCATATTCTTTATAAATATTTTTGATAGCGGAAATTATGGCTGATATCACGGATGATATACGGCTGATACGGCTGATATATGTTTGATATATGGCTGATACGGCTGATATTGCGGTGG
>JGI24707J26582_10003215_pt1 | contig 11877 bp, 9 predicted proteins | sample BioPla1DNA1_FD_26582 | JGI IMG/M metagenome (IMG submission 26582) | reverse complement strand
AAAAGAATGTCTTTTCCCTCAACCTTCTCACATGTCCGAGTCATGTAAGACCCTTTCTATGCAGTTTTGAAGGCGCAAACCCCGCGCTTCCAACCATTCCGGTGAGACTGACGGAGAGGCCACACCTGTTCCCATCCCGAACACAGAAGTTAAGCTCTCCCGTGCCGAGGATACCTGGCTGGAGACGGCCCGGAAAAGTAGGTCCTCGCCGGATATTTATATTCCTCCTTAGCTCAGCGGTAGAGCATTCGGCTGTTAACCGAAGGGTCGTTGGTTCGAATCCAACAGGGGGAGCCAAACTGAGAGCACTGCTAGTCATCTAGTGGTGCTTTTTGTTTGTCATTTAATCAATTCCGAGGAGATATTCTGGATAAAATATTTTGATGGTGAGTGAGATATTTAACTCCGAATCCGTAGTATATAGGTAAGGGGAAAGGATGGTGAGAGTTTGGACGATAGTAAGATCATTGAATTGTTTTTTGAGCGCTCGGAACAGGCAATTATCGAACTGTCAAAAAAGTATGGTTCCGTATGCAACAAGGTTGCTTACAACATACTCAATAACAGGTTAGATGCCGAAGAATGTGTCAACGATGCTTATCTCGCCGTTTGGAATGTGATACCGCCTCAAAGGCCAAATCCGCTACTGAGCTATGTTTGCCGCATTGTTCGTAATCTCGCTCTTAAGAAATATCACGCGAATACCGCATTGAAAAGAAATAGCATGTATGACGTTTGCTTGGATGAAATCGCGAATTATTTTCCTTCCTCATCGTCCGTGGAAGAGGAAGTTGATGCGCATGAAATCGCCAAAATGATCGACAAATACCTTGAAACGCTAGATCAACAAAGCCGAATCATGTTTGTCAGGCGCTACTGGCACGCTGACTCGATTGAAGATATCGCAAATCTTTTTCGCATCAGTAAACACAACGTGTCGGTTCGTCTTTACCGAATTCGGAAAAACTTAAAGAAGTATTTGATTAAGGAAGGGGTGTTTCTATGAAAAATATGAAAAAAGAGAGGATTTCTGAAATTATTAGTAACATCGATGAGAGACATATAGAGGAAGCAATTATGTATGTAGTTGACAAGGTTCACGATGAGCACGCATCGCATGAAATAAAGGCGGAAAAACAGACGCGCAGAATCAGATGGAACATTGTGGCGGCTTGTTTGGCGTTATTCATTGTTATTGGGTCGACAGCGGTTGCCTTGGCTGTTGAGGCGAAAGAATACAATGCGGCGGTAGCCTTTTTTGAATCAAATGGTCTATCTACAGATGGCCTGAGCCGTTCGGATGTTAAAGCTGTCTACCGGGATATTACGACCCAGCGTTTTACCTATGGAAAGACAGCAGATGTGATTCGACAAGCGATCCCCGGATTGGAAATTCAACAGGATGAGCCCACCCCTGAAGAGCTGGCCGCGTTGTGGGATAGAAACGTCTGGATGAACTCGCTGCCTCAATCCGGAATTTGCTACAAAGTAGATTACCGTCACAAACAGCATGAACAATTAGGATTTGAGATCATCGAAAAAAGCATACTGGAATGCTTTCAGGACGGAAAGTTGCTTTGGACGGCGGAGTTCACGGAGGGATATCTTGAGGACAGTTCGTATATGAGTGAAGGTACGGCAGTATGGGGGCAGAACGAAACATGGTCCTCGGCACAGCCAACATATGGCTGGATCGCTCGAGTAGACGATGAAGGAACGGTGATGTGGACGCGACGCCTCAATCATGGTTTTAGTGATGAATATATAGCAGCTGTGTTAAGTAATGGTGACGGCACGTGGGCCGTCATCAGTCGAGGCGACTATAAGTATCTTTGCCTCAGTTGCTATGACATGGACGGTAATGAATTGAGTTTCAAAAAATCCGAAGTGGGAAACCTGGGTATCTGGAACGCCGCTCGTCTAGGAGATGGTTACATCGTTCAGCTCGGAAACCGGCAATCTCGTGATACAGCACTGTTATTTAAGCTTGATCGTGAAGGCAACGTACTCGAAAGTTTTACGTATGAAGGTGGCGAATGTGAATACTATCTCACCGATATGGTGGAGTTTGGCGGACAAGTATACCTATCCGCATACGCTGTCCCTAAACAGAATGACGAGGGTGGACGACATGAAATTGCCGATGTCTTAGATTTTGTAGCTTCTAAGGAGAATGGCGGATGGGATATTACCAGCGAGGAACTCACGCCGGTCGTGCGAGAGAATTATACAGCGGTTTTGCTTCTATGCGACCCGTTAGATGGAACGACGAAGACATTTTATTCCGTGAAAGGGTCATTGGGCGGCAAGTTGTCCGTCAATGATGCGGGACAATTGGTATGGGATGTGGAGAGCATCACATCGACTTTCTTCTCTCCCGCTACCAGCTCATTTACAATTGGTGGAACCTGCAAAGTATTCCGCTATAATTTCGATGCAGAAGGTATTTTAATCCAACAGGTTGACACAGGAGAAACAGTTCCGTATCGAAGATAAAAAAGGATGTTTCAGTCTATCTTGATGAGTCGCTGAAAAGGTACTCGTCTGTATTCCCCGCCTGCGGCAGCAGTAATAATGCGATTGAATTGTCAATCGCAGAATTAGAGGAGCATTCGGGTTATATTTGCTGGATTGATGTTTGCAAAAACTGGTAGTAAAGCTTGAATTTTATAGTTTTTTCTAGTGATAAAACTGCCATATTCCCTTTATCTTCGATTTCTTATATGGGGGAGGATATCATAATAATACTAAAGGGGATTACAAGAAGATTTTTTTCCTGAAGATGCTGAAGAAGTATCAAATTTGATTGTTAAAACGTTAAGAGAAGTCAACATCAAAGACTATACAATGGAATATATTGAAAATGATGTTCAACAATTACAACCGAGAAATATCTTAGAGCGTGCGAAGCGTTGAATTTATGAGGCTGTTTGATTTTTTTCAAAAATAGGTATAATAGAAAGTAGGAAATCCCTATTTCCCTACTTTTTAGGAGGTGTTTATATGTCAAAGGCAGCATTTGTAAATGATGCACGTGTTATGTCAAAGGGTCAGGTTACTATCCCTAAGGATGTACGCGCAGTGCTTGGTGTAGAAAGCGGCGACCGCGTTACATTTATCGTAGACGGAAACAATGTACGAGTTTTAAATTCAGCCGTTTACGCCTTGATGCGCTTTCAAGAGCAGATGGGCGGCGAGGCGGAAAAGGCCGGGTTTCTAACTGAGGAAGCTGTGGCGGAATGGATCACCCGCTCTCGTCGTGAGGAAAATGCCGAATGAAGATTATGATTGATACCAACATACTCATCTCAGCGGTACTTTTTCCTAAGGGACGTGCTGCTGAAGCTCTGTATAAAGCATTGGCATCACCTTATCAACCTGTTATATGCGATTATATAATTGACGAACTTCACCGCAAGTTTCAGGAGAAATTTTCAGATAAAACCCTTGAACTGGAAGCCTTTCTTTATATAGTGCTTCCGGTCTTTGAAGTAGTAAGCGTTCCGGAAGAAGCAATAGACGCAGAAGCAAAGATACGAGACCCCAAAGATAGACCGATTCTCCGCGCAGCACTAAATGCGGGAGCAGACTTGTTTTTGACAGGTGACAAGGATTTTCTCGAATCAGCTGTCGAAGATCCGCGTATTATCAGCGTTCAAACATTTTTAGATATGTAATTGAGGCTGACGGATAATTAGAAATTTACCTTATTTTTTTTGCATATTCTTAATTAACACCCTGATGTCAAACAAATGATACACGCCTGAAAATCTCGTTTTGTAGGCTTTAATCAAATTCAAAATGCCTAAAAAAGCGGTTTTTGCTATGACTCCGCTATAGGATCTCGTGTCATAATTATGACAACGGCAAATAGTAACGATGGATACTGGGTTTCGGCCCGCTACTAAAAAAAATAAAATAAGAAAACAAGTATCTTATTAAATGAAAATTAAAGGAGGAATAAATGCTTAATTGGAAAACTCTTCCTAAGATAGATGCTCACATTCACATAACACCAGATGATGTCATTGAAGCAAATAAAGATTACGATGGAAAATTTATTATTAATGGTGCAAGCAAAGATTATATAAAATTAATGGACAAATACAATATTAAGAGTGCATTTGTTATGCCATTTAATGATCCTTATATGCTTTCGATGGAATTTACTGTAGAAGCAGTTCATAACAATTTATTAAAGATTGCTGACAAGCACAAAGGAAAAATATTTTGTTTTGCGGACATTGATATTAGAAAAGATATTTCTGAAACTTTAAGTGAATTCGATAGAGTTTTTAAAAGTGAAGCTTTTATTGGAATTAAACTTCATCCAACAAATTCAGGCTATCCAATTGATGGACATTATTATGAAGAAATATTTAAATACGCTGACAAGAAGAACATACTCTTGGAGATACATTCCTATCCAAGAGAGTCATTAAAAGATGATGTTTGTTCGCCAGCAAGAATAAAAAATATGCTAGAAAAATATCCGAATGTAAGGGTATCAGTAGCTCATTTAGGTGGATTTCAATACGTAGAATTAATTGACACTAACACTTATGTAAATATTTCTGCAATTCTAACAGATTTGGTAGAAAGATGTAACCTAGAGGAAACTAATAAGATACTAAGGTCTTTTGGTGTGGACAGGCTAGTGTTTGCTACAGACTATCCGGATAATAGACGCTTAGAAGCTAAAGTTATATATGACAAGTATATTGAATTATTGGGAATGATGGATTTTACAGAAGAAGAGGCGAAAAAAATCTGTATGTTTAATGCTGAAAAAATGATCCAGAAATTATAGCATCTATTAGCAATCCGCCAGAAAAAAATATAAACTATAGTTCGTAAGCATTGATATTGCTTATGATTTAACAGGTGGTTCCGGATCATTTCTCATACGTGCATCCCCCAGACAAACAGAAGTGCATCTACATTTTCGCGTGCTTATTTTATAAATACTTATTAAAGATCAGCCGATTTAAAGATCAGCCGATTGACAAAATCATCTCTTTTGTAGGACAGCCAAATTGTTTATTGGATGCAATGGCGGTTATCCTGTTCGAACTTAGTATGTTTTTCAGAAGGTAAACATGCAACCATCGTAAATGATGTAGTTTTTTCGATCTTGTCACAAAGAGTGACAGCGATGTTACTGCTAGTTAATTGTTAAAGCAAATCCTCTCATTAAACTGGACTCAAATTCATAACTCTCGGAGGTGAGAAACATGACGTTTAATGAACACGCAATACGTGAGCCGAATTGCATATCTCAATCCAATACCGGAAATGCAGTAAAAAACAGTGATCGCTCAATTGAACAGGATTATCCGGATGAAGAAATTCATGCTTTACAAAGTGAGACTCTCCCGCAAATGACAGGGGAGGAGACCAAATCTGAAGTCAAACAACAGGCCTTATTGCAAGATAGCGGCCATTGGCAGCAACCTGACAGCTCCGATCATGCTCGGGCGCAGTCTCAGCAAAACTTACCTGTCCGAAGGAGTCAGCGGATTCGTCCGAACGGGAAACACTATTTTTCCGCTCGCACGGTTGTATATCCGATTGTCTTTTTAGCCGTGCATTTTTTGACTCAGCTTCTGGCAGCTTTCTTAGCAACTAACATGGCCTTGAATGCCCCGATGGCCAGTGATGCGTTCGACCCTGTTATGGATGATATGGCACTGGATATGCTTCAACAATTTTTTAAAAACATAGCCATTCGTTCGGTGTTGTACAGTACCCCTGTGCAAATCATTATCTGCGGGGTTTTCCTTTGGTTCCAAAAACGGAAAGATCGTCAGTATTTGTTAGTGCGGCCTACCCGCGCGACCGTATTTCCCTTAGGTTTTACCACTGCTATTGGCTGCGTAGGAATTGCGACTTTGATGCTTCAGCTTTTCGAATTATTGGCGAAAAACAGTTCTTTTTGGCAAAACATGATGGTTACTTATCAGCAATCGACCGAGATTCTACAGGGTGTTGATCTACTGTTGACAACTCTGGTCAGCGCCGTATTGGTTCCCATTGCCGAAGAATTATTGTTTCGCGGTATCATCACCGAAGAAATCAGACGGGTTGCTCCGGATTGGCTGACCATTTTATTGGGTGGGGTCATTTTTGCCCTTGTACACGGAAATCTTGTGCAAATTCTTTATCTCATTCCTCTGGGCATCCTTTTAGGCGCTGCTTATATTTGGAGTAACTCTATCTGGGTACCCATATTGATGCATGTTGTCTTCAACTTCTTTGGCAGCATAGTCAGCACTCATGTTAGTGCCAATGATACTGCGCAGACGGTCTACACAATTTTCTTATTCGTTATGATTCCGGTCGGAATTGTCAGTGCCATCATCATGAATCGGATGTTTAGGAAAAACAAAATAGTTGTAACCGACAATGTTAGCGGAAAAATAGACTGCGCATCTGCACTTTAATTTTGACCTGTATACAGGTTCTGCGGTCTTTTCGTACATTTGAATACGGGAAGACAAATAATTTGCACACCTCGATAACTATCGTTTGCTTGTATTGCATCAGTAGTCAAGAGCCAATCATCACCGCCGGCTTAGCCGGCGGTGATAATTTAAAGCTTGATTTTTTATTATTTCAGGAATACGATTACTTAGTTGGAAATTGCGCTCTCAGAAGGCCATTAGCGCGCCGCCTAATGTCCACCGGACTTTTTAGAGCAAGGAGGTGGCTTTCGGTCGCCGTGATTTCCATTTTTAAAAACTTGAACGGAAAACCAAATTTCTTTTTGTAAATATTGATTTTGGAAAATAATTTGATTATTTATAACGGAGCTAAGTGATCGATTATGAAACGAATGTTGAGTGCTCTTCTGGCATTCTTCCTTATTTTGGCAATACTTGCCGCATCAGTCACCGTACTGGCCATAGATTATTACACAGTTACCGTCACAGGTGGTAGTGGGAGCGGGCAATATGCCGAAGGTGAGACTGTCACCGTTACAGCAGATGGGCAGATGAACTATCTATCCGTTATTTGGCCCCGCGTATCAGGGGTAAGCTATACCAATAGCACCTATAGGAACATGACTAATAGAACATTTCTCATGCCCGCACATGATGTGGATATCCACCTCATGTATTATCCCAGTGCTGAAACGGCAGATTTAAAAGAAGAAGTCGCCAGTATCGCCAGGTCTGTGATTGGCAGAAATTATGTCCATGGTATGGGCGGTCCGAGAGACTTTGACAATCTGGGACTTCTGTTCTACTGTCATAGAATGGCGGGTATTATAATCCCGAGACTTCCGTCTGAAATGTATCCTAAGCTCATAAGCAACGGTTTCTATACAGAATACGAAACAATATCCTATCTGGCGGAAAATGGCGTTTTCCGGCATCAACCGGAGCCGGGCGATATTGTTGTACTGTATAAGACACAGGGGGACTACGAAAAAGCGGTCAATGGCCAGGAGTTAATTTCCGATTCTTTAAATCCCAATAAATCAAATCCTAATGTTTCTGCTTATTTTTCCATCTACACTGGACGATCCGATGGAACGGATAAGGTTATTACCATATTTGACAATTCCGCCCCTGTGACAGAGTATTCTGTGGGTGATCTCGGCAGCTATGGCTACGGTGTTGGCGTATTCCACATTGGAATTAGTCAGGATTCCTCTAAATTCAACAAGAGTGAAACCTACAATGGTTTACCTGTAAATTTTGAAGTGGCAAAGCCTGGAGGCGTCACCTCCATCACATACGAGTACGAGGGCAAGGGTGATACGGTTTACGCCAAGTCCGAGACTGCCCCCGCCAATGTGGGCACCTATACCGTCACGATAACCTTTGCCATGGTCGATGGCTGCAGCCAAATCGCTCCTATCAGCGCAACGCTGACCACATCAGCACGTCCTGTGACCATCAGCCCAAATGAACAGACAATTAATTACGGAGATACAATCTCTCAATCAGAATTTACAGCTTCCGGTTTAGCAGAGGGGCACAGTGCTACCGTTACCCTGACTTCCAGCACCAACGAGATCACGACGGATGGCACCATCACCGCCGGCGATGCCAAGATTTTCGCTGACGATTTGGATGTGACGGCTAACTATGAAATTTCATACGGTCCTGCCGCTAAGCTGACCGTGTCAGCACGTCCAGTGACTATCAGTCCAAAAGAACAGACAATTAATTATGGAGATACAATCTCTCAAACAGAATTTACAGTTTCCGGTTTAGCAGAGGGGCACAGAGCTACCGTTACCCTGATACCCAGCACCAACGAGATCACGACGGATGGCGCTATCACCGCCGGCGATGCCAAGATTTTCGCTGACGATTTGGATGTGACGGCCAAATATGAGATTTCATACGGCAGTGCCGCTAAGCTGACAATCCAGTCCAACACCTCTACTCCGACAGAAACTGATCCGCCCGAGACTTCCCCGACAGAAACTGATCCGCCCGAGACTCCCCCGACAGAAACTGATCCGCCCGAGACTGATCCGACAGAGACTGGCCAGACAGAGGGTGATCCGACCGAAATTGCTCCGACCAAGACCGACCCGACCGGGCATGACCCAACCAAAACTACCCCGACCGAAACTGATCCGCCCGAGACAGATCCGACAGAGACTGCCCCGACAGAGACTGATCCGTCCGGAAATGACCTGACCGAGACCGACCCGACCGGAACTAATCAGAACGAATCTGGTGAAAACAAAATGACTCAACAGTCCACGGTATGGACCAAGGGTTCAAACGAGCCTGCCAGTTTCACTTCAGATGCCGATTTTGCAGACTTCTTATATGTCAAGGTAGATGGAGCAATAGTAGATAAATCCAACTATGATGCACAAGAAGGTTCGATTATTATTACTTTCAAACCTGCATTTCTTGAGGCTCTGTCTGCGGGTCATCACTCAGTAGAAATAGTATCTACTTCAGGTTCTGCCTATGGCAATATAGACATCAAAGCAAAATCGGTTAAGGAGACTGAACCGGAAACTCAACCGGGTGATACTATACCACCAAGCTTGACTGACCCGAGCGGAACTGAACAAGATAATCAATCAGTCGATACTACACCGAAAACAGGAGAGAGTAGCGGATATTATGCATGGCTGGCGCTGGTACTTTTATCTGCAGGCGGACTAATTTTCATAGTACGCAGGATACGATTTTCGCAATAGAGAGATAAGACTCTAAGCCGGCTGTGTAGAGAAGTAACTGATAAAGGGGAGCTGAATCAACAATTTGCTCCCCTTTCAATTTTTGTACCCAAGTCATACGTTATAGTATATTGTATTCGTTTTGCCGTAGTACGATGAAAGCTATTCAAAGAATCGCAGTGCTTTTTATGCTTGCAATCAAGATCTTTCAGTGTTGTCATTTAGTACGATAAGGTTTGTATATAGGTGCTTAAAACAGTGAATTTAAAGGTAATAAAGGTGTAAAGAATGAGCTACGGGCTGGGAGGAAAGCCGAATGGATAAAAGGCTTTTTGTTCAAGCAATAGTGAAGTACCTATCGGGGATATTATTGATTTCGGCATTGCTGTTTATTCCGGCAGGAACGCTTAAATTTTGGAATGCGTGGCTGCTTATCGCTGTTCTCTTTATTCCCATGCTTCTTATAGGGTTTGTATTGGCAATAAAAAATCCGGAGCTTTTGCGTAAAAGACTCAATGCGAAGGAGAAAGAAACGGAGCAAAAGAATGTGATTCTCTTTAGTGTGCTCTTGTTTATCGGTGGCTTTGTTCTACCGGGACTGGATTTCCGCTTTAAGTGGCTCGTTCTGCCCAAGTGTTTGGTTTTTGCGGCAACTGCAGTTTTCTTGTTCGCATATCTGCTATATGCAGAGATCTTACGTGAAAACGCTTATCTATCAAGGACAATTGAGGTTCAGGAAAATCAAAAAGTTGTCGATACCGGCTTTTACGGTATTATAAGGCACCCGATGTATGCCTCCACAATATTGCTGTTTTTGTCTATGCCCTTGAGGAAGAATCGTTAAGCTGTCTTTGACTCATTCGAAGAGTCGATTTGCTCTCTCTCTGATTTCCTCTTCTTCAGGTGACTCGATTTTATCTAAAATGATGCCATGGGGCATGGCCTTGTCTGTACCCGGATCTAAGCAAACAAAGGTAAGAAAGCTGTCAAGATATTTTGTTTGAGTAATCTCGTTCACAGCCTTAACGTAAACGGTGATGCTACTGCGTCCCACTCTGGCAATACGGGAAGACATGGTTAGGATAGTTCCTCTTTGTACCGGTATTTTGAAAACAAATCCGTGGACGTTGATGCATACTATGTCCTGAGGCTGACCGTGCCCTGCCGCCGCAGCTACAAACCCTGACTCAACGAGCCACTCTGCTGCACGGCCGGCATATAGCGTTCCGTGATGGTTCAGGTCTTCTGATTTAACAAGGTGTGAAATATTATGTACTTTCATCTTATCTCCTTTTCCGGTGATGGTGAACCGGTTCGTCATCATCGCACAGATACAACATAAGTACATTTCCTTTAGAATGCAATGTAAATGAGCATGAGTCTTGAACGGTTCATGATTGATTCGTTTAGGTAGAAGGGTACATCGTTCGCATTATTGAGCGAGCCATTCATGATATTGATTTAGGAAGTCCGGACAATGGAAATCGGGCGAGTGGAAATCGCGCCCGCAAAAGGCCAGTGCCGCGGCGTTTAAAGGTGGCCTTCGGCGAACGCGATTTTCAGTTTAGATGATAAAGTGAAGACAGTGTGACGAGATCGACTATGTTTCAATCATCCGATGGATGGTCTGTACATCGTTGGGCAAATCGCGATACTTTGCACTGTTCTCTGTCCTGTAGAGTTTCTCTGGGTCATAGTCACATTTGTAGATTGTTTCGAATCTTTTATGATGGATTGCTTTCTACATAATTCATACCCCACTGATGCATAAAGCGGCGGAGCAAGTCTTCTTTATCGTATAGTTTTGTACTGTCAGGGTTTCCGTAGCGACGGGCAAGCTCCGACACGGGAACCGTCTTGTTTGCGGACATGCCCGGTGTTGTGCCGTCGCGGTATGATTTCATAACCAAGTCCACTCCGTCAGTTCTCAGATTGCCAAGCTGCCACCATTCAGTAGGCTCGGCGACATTCGGGTAGATGTTGTAGTCGGCGTCCACCGCTACAGCAGGAATACTCGTGCTGATATTCGGAGGCGAATGGTCACTAAGCAGCTCGGGGAGGAGCTCAGATTCCGGTTTTCCGAGCAGGTTTAAACCGTAGAGGGAAAGAGCGGTCAGCTCGTCGGGTATTAATGATAAATCTGCTTTTTCAATCCTCTCATCTTCAATATCAAAACCGCATCCTTCCGGAGAGATACCGCCGATGAAGAAGCTTTTAATCGCGTATTCCTTCATCAATTCGAGAAATTCGCCAAGCTTGGGAAGACAGCGCTTTGTCAAAAACAATTGCCAGCGCGGAGTGATTCCGACCTCCTGACAGCGTCGTGTTGCTTTGAGCTGGTCGCGGAACGCACCGCGTCGCCGCATACCCCAGTCAGTACTTTCGTCCATGCCGAAAAAGGTTATCTGGCATGTTTTAGGCGGGAGGGTCGCCGCCCATTCTGCATATTCCGCATCACGAGCAAGCCGCCATGTGGAAAGCAATTCAAACCGCTCAGTGCGTCCCGGCGAAGACAACTCTTGTTCAAGCGCCCACAACTCGCGGTAATCATCGCGGTAATCCGGCTCGCGCCACCATGAGAAAAAGCTTGTCTCGGCAATTCCGTCCCCATTTTCGTCGCGCCAGTTTTTGAACTGCGTAGCGATATCCATAAACTCATCAACACTCATGTGCCCGTTTCTCTTGTTGCTGAGCCAGCAGTGGCGGCAGCGGTTCGGACA
>JGI24707J26582_10003214_pt1 | contig 11877 bp, 7 predicted proteins | sample BioPla1DNA1_FD_26582 | JGI IMG/M metagenome (IMG submission 26582) | reverse complement strand
GGGTGGTGATGAGCAAGAAGCTATTATTTCCATCGTAAAGGCTGGCCTCAAGGCTAGCATTATGGCTTGGAACCGAGCCGTGATCAAAGACGTCGAGGCCTCCCTGGCCTGCGGTGTTGACGCAGTGGCTGTCTCCATCTCAACTTCTGATATCCATATTAAGCATAAGCTGCAGACCAGCAGAGATTGGGTATTAGCCAACATGACCAAGGCCACGGCTTTCGCCAAAAAGCACGGTGTATATGTCTCCGTGAATGCTGAGGACGCTTCTCGCTCAGACATGGACTTTCTTATTAAGTTCGGACAAGAAGCTAGGGATGCCGGTGCTGATCGATTGCGGTATTGCGATACCGTAGGGATTATGGATCCTTTCACTATTTGTGAACACGTGAGGACTTTGCGGGAAGCAACAGGATTAGAGATCGAGATGCATACCCATAATGATTTCGGTATGGCTACCGCTAACGCCTTAGCTGGTGTCAGGGGTGGAGCCACCTTCGTTGGGGTGACGATTAATGGATTAGGAGAGCGAGCCGGCAATGCCGCTCTGGAGGAAGTAGTGATGGCCCTTAAGTATCTCTCCCGGGTGGATCTCAACTTCCGAACCGATATGTTCCGGGAAGCCAGCGAGTATGTCGCGCGGGCTTCGGGACGGGATCTGCCAGCTTGGAAAGCCATAGTTGGCACCAACATGTTTGCCCACGAATCGGGTATCCATGCTGACGGTGTTTTGAAAAGTGCTAACACGTATGAAGTTTTTGCTCCGGAGGAGGTTGGACTGCAGCGGCAGATAGTCATCGGTAAACATTCAGGCAGCAAAGCGTTGATGGCCAAATTCCTGGAATATGGTATCAGCCTTTCCCATGAAGATGCCGAGGCCTTGCTCCCCTGGGTTAGGGAGCGAGCGGTCAACCTTAAGCGAGCTTTGTTTGACAAAGAATTGGTATATGTCTACGAAGATTTTCGTCAGGGGACAGGTGGGAGTGATGCTCGCTAGGCACTTTCTGCCAAAAGCTCATAGGTATTTAGGCTCAGCGATAGATGAATAGCTATCGCCAATGAAGAAGCGGCGGTAGATATAGTTACGTCAGAGAAATCGGCATGAGGCCTCCAAGGAGGTCCTCACTGCCGATTTTCTGCGCCAAGGAGATTTCACTACAATTCGGTAGGTTATACCGGTATACAGGGCAAGCAAGCCAGAAGGCATTTGTCTCCTGAGGTTGAATATTACTACGTGGAATGAAAGAGGGTTGGGAAATGGGACTGACTTTGGCGGAGAAGATCTTAAGCCAACGGGTTGGGCACACAGTCAAGGCGGGACAAATCGTTATTGCTCCAGTGGACGTAGCTTTGACTCAAGATGGAACAGGCCCCTTGGCAGTGCGACAACTGCAGAAGATCGGATTGGAGAAAGTAGCGAACCCGGACAACACCATTTTGTATATCGACCACGCGGCACCAAGCCCTCGCAGGGAGTTGTCCAACGATCATGTACTGCTTAGAGAATTCGCTCACAAAACCGGTTGCCGACTCTCTGATGTGGGTGCAGGTGTCTGCCACCAGCTCATTGCGGAGAACTATGGAGCCCCAGGTCGGGTGATTATCGGAGCCGATTCCCATACGTGTACTGCTGGAGCTCTCGCTGCTTTTGCTACCGGTATGGGCTCTACCGATGTTGCTATGGGAATGGCCTTGGGCAAGACTTGGTTTAGGGTCCCGGAATCTATTCAGGTGAGGATTACCGGAAAGCTGCCAGTAGGAGTATATGCCAAGGACATCATCTTGTACCTTATTGGTATGCTAGGGGCCGATGGGGCCACGTACAAAGCCTTGGAGTTCACCGGGGATGCCATTGCCACTATGCCTATGGCGGAGCGCCTTACTCTCTCCAATATGGCGGTGGAGGCCGGTGCCAAGGTGGGATTAATCGCCAGTGATACTGTGACTAAGGCCTATCTGGAAGAGCAGGGTAGATCAGGGGATTATAAACCCCTTAGTGCCGATGAAGATGCCCAATACCAGAAGACAATGGAGTTGGATGTCAGTAGCCTAGAGCCAATCCTAGCAGCCCCCCATACGGTAGATAACACCCACACTGTAAGTGATTTGGTCGGAACCCCCATTGATCAAGTGTTCATCGGCTCTTGCACAAATGGGCGATTGGAGGACTTGGCCATAGTGGCCGACATAATGAAAGGTGGGCATGTGGCGCCGGGGGTTCGATGCATAGTAGTACCTGCCTCCCGTCAGGTCTTTGTGGCCGCTTTACAGAAGGGTTATATTGAGACCCTTGTTGAGGCGGGTGCTATTATTCTAGCCCCGGGATGTGGCCCTTGCGTAGGTGTTCATGAGGGGATTTTAGGAGACGGAGAGGTATCTTTGAATACATCTAATCGGAATTTCCAGGGCCGGCTCGGCAATCCCCAGGCATTTATATACCTAGGCTCACCGGCGGTAGCAGCAGCTAGTGCATTGACGGGGGTTATCACTGATCCCAGGGAGGTATTAAACCATGCGGCTGGAAGGTAATGCTTGGAAGTTTGGCGACAACATTAGCACTGATCATATAGCTCCCGGTAGGTTGTTTCATTTGCGATCAAATCTCGAGGAGCTGGCCAAACATGTATTGGAGGATGCAGACCCTGAGTTTGCCCATCGGGTGGCACCGGGGGACTTCGTTGTTGGCGGGAACAACTTCGGGTTAGGTTCCAGTCGAGAACACGCGCCTGCGATAATCAAGATGGCAGGAGTTAGCGCTGTTTTGGCCAAGTCCTTTGCTCGGATTTTTTTCCGTAATGCCATCAATGTGGGTCTGCCGGTATTGGTTTGTGATACCGATCAGATTGCTGCCGGCCATCGACTGGCTGTGGATTTGACTACAGGGACCATATACAATTTGACTCAAGGCATACAGCTAAGTTCGCCCCCTTTACCTGATGTGATGATTCGACTCCTGGCTGACGGAGGATTGGCAGCCCACGTAGCCAAACACGGAGATTTGATGGTAGAATGACGCAAAGAAACTCATACGGCGGATCTCGGGGCGAAGCAGCCGGACCTTCACAAAGGGGGACTAAAGCTCTAAGTCCTCTCCAGGCAGATATGATACTACTGTTGGTAACCGTGATCTGGGGTGGCACTTTTCCCGTCTTAAAGCTGTTAGTGGTGGCGCTTTCACCTCTCTATTTGGTGGGCATTAGATTTCTCCTGGCCTTCGCAGTGCTTACCCCTTTTGCTTGGTTGAGGCTAAGGCAGCTGGATAAGCGGACCTTGAAAATTGGTATTTTCTTGGGGCTCTTGCTATGGGGAGGTTTTCTTAGCCAAACGGCAGGTATCCAGTATACCACCGCTTCCAAGGCAGCCTTTATCACAGCACTATCGGTGGTGATTACCCCGGTATTATCCACACTGTTCTTGAGGAAGCGACCAGAATCCGCAGCTATAGCTGGAGCAGCTTTGGCTACCGTGGGACTGGGGCTACTGACTTTAGATTTTTCCCAAGGTCTAGTTTTGGCCAAAGGCGATCTGTGGGTGCTGCTCAGTGCCTTTCTCTATGCTTTCCAAATCATTACCGTGGATAGGTATGGTGCTGCGACCGACTCCCTGCTTCTGACCTGGGTTGAGGTAGGTACGGTAGCAACAATCGGTTTGGTAGCAGCTGTTTTGTCAGAGCCGTGGCCTAGCCTGGGAGGAGGCACATTGTGGGGGGGACTTTTATATCTGGCCCTTTTTGCCACAGCTGCAGCCCAATATTTACAGATCTGGGCACAGCCTTACACTACCCCTACTCAGGTAAGTCTGCTCTTTTCTTTGGAGCCTGTGTTTGCTGCTGGCTTGGCCTACCTCATCCTCGGTGAGCGGCTGCCCCCCGTTGGGCAGGTAGGAGCAGGTCTAATGCTTATAGGAGCTATAGTATCTGAACTATGGGGATTGAGGGAGCGTGAACTAGCGAAGGAAGTGGCGATGGATTGAGGTACAGCTAGCGAGGTAGATGGAAGGGAGGCAGGCCACACTTCCTGGCGGAAGTGTAGCCGTTCCGTAATAGATACTGTGCTGTTTACACTAGGTCCATTTCACATTTATGCTTATGGAGCCATGCTGTCTTTAGGATATGGGGCAGCGGTTGTCTTGGCCCTTCGGGAAACCCGGCGCCGAGGCTGGTCTACTGATTCAATGCTGGACTATCTTATTTGTGTGTTTATCGCGGGACTGGTTACTGCCAGGGCGCTGTTCGTGTTGCGTGAGCTACCCTACTTTATTGCCTTTCCTGAGGAGCTTTTATGTATCAATAACGGACTATCTACCCTGGGGGCGGTAATCGGTTTTGGGGCAGTAACAATCTGGGTCCTGCGAAGGCACGATTGGGATTATCTGGAGCTAGCAGATATTCTAGCGGCACCTCTTGCATTAGGCGTAGCTATCACATCTACAGGCAGTAGCCGAGTTGGGAAGGCGACCGCTCTTGTCTGGGCAGTAGTATCAGACGGCCAGGGTTTTCATCCACTAGGTGCTTACCAGGCCATAGGCAGCTATCTCACCTTTGTGATAATCTGGAAGCTGAGGTGGAAGGTTAAATTTCCCGGCCAGCTGGGTTTGTTGGCCGCATTTGGGTTGGGGCTGACTCAGGTTCTTGTAGGCTTTTTCACTGAAGGAGCGATATTCTTTAATACGAGTCAAATATCGGGTCTGCTAGCCATGGCCACCGTCATCTATATCGTGCGGGAGACCGATATTCCCCAAGGGGGAGAAGGGTATATGGAGCACTATAGAGCTCTAGGACCTTCTAGAGCTCCTTGGCATCGACGTATTGGATGGATCTGGGGACTTGTGATACTTCTTTCCATCTACTACTTAAGGGCCCTCAAGAGTTAGCCGGACTGCTAGCTTGAGGCTGCAGCTGGTACCCCTTTTATATCCTCTGCTTCTTCAACGATGGCCGGCAGCGCTACGGTGAAGCTCGAGCCAACCCCATACTCACTCTCGATTGCGATGGTGCCTTGATGTTTCTCTACTATGTGTTTTACGATGGCCAAGCCTAGGCCTGTGCCACCCCGCTTACGGCAGCGACCCTTGTCAACCCGGTAGAACCGCTCAAAAATCCGGTTTAGGTGCTTGGCAGGGATGCCGACTCCAGTATCTCTGACCTCAAGCTCTACCATATTGTCATTTCGGGATAGGGTAAGCCATACTTGACCCGCGGGATCGGTGTATTTTAAGGCGTTGTCTAGAAGATTGGCGATTACTTGGCGCAAGAGCGTCGCATCGCCATTGACCCGGGGCAAATCGTCTTCGATATCCATGTGCAATTCCAACTGTAATTCCTGGGCCCGCTCCTGGTAGGCTTCTGCCATATCCTGGACGATTTGTATCAAGTCCACCGGAGATAGGTTCAAAGCTCTATCTGACGCTTCTAGGCGGGAAAGCTCCAACAGATCCTTCACCAAGTCCACCATGCGATCTGTTTCCGTGGCAACGATGGCTAGAAAACGACGGGCCGCTTCGGGATCATCGATGGCCCCATCTTGCAGTGTCTCGACAAAGCCTTTTACTGATGTCAACGGGGTGCGTAGTTCGTGGGAGACATTGGCCACAAAATCGGTGCGAACTTGCTCCAGACGTTTCTGCTCGGTAATATCGTGGAGGATGGCCACAACACCTACCAGTCTGCCAGTCCGCTGGGAGCGTATGGGGCTTACTATGGCCTGGAAAATGTGGTGCTCCGGTGAAAAGATCTGGATCTCTTGCTGGGCTGTCACCTGCTCTTGCAGCACTTGTTGAAACAGCTGGCTGAGGTCATAGTTACGAATAGACTCCAGCAGGTAACGGCCACGGCTATCGGGAGTAATGCCCAAAAGCTCAGTGGCTGCGGGGTTGACCAAGGTGATCCGAAGGTTTTTATCGACGGCCACCAAGGCGTCAACTAGGCTAGACAATATAGCATTGAGATGATTGCGGTGTCGGGTGGCTTCTTCTACTAACAAGGCATAATGCTCAGCCATACCATTGATGGATTCGCTCAACTCTACAAACTCGGCGTCACCGGTAGAGCGCAGTACCACCCGTTCATCTAGCTCCCCTTGGGTAAAACGGTCAATCGCCACTTGCATGCTACGAATCGGCTCAAAGAAATGGCTACGGGTGTACAGGTAAGTGACGTAGATTGAAATACCTGTAGCCAGCAAGATCCAGGCAGCCCACCAATGGGTGCGCCGCAATAACCAGACTCCCACTGCCACCCAGATGGCGTTGGCGAGGATCAGCTGTCCCTGGAAAAGCAAAGTTTTGTGGCTCAGGCGCTGAGAACGGGACTGATCCATAACTTATCGAGGCTCCTCCACTTTATAGCCTACTCCGTGCACCGTATGGATGAAGCGAGGCTGGGATGGATCTTCATTCATTTTCTGACGTAGGCGCCGGATGTGTACATCAACGGTTCTTGTCTCCCCACCGTAATCATAACCCCAGACAGTTTCCAAGAGCATATCTCGGCTGAGTACTTTCCCCTTGTTCTTTACCAGCAAGAGGAGTAGATCAAATTCCTTAGGGGTGAGAGTCAAAGGTTCCTCATCTAAAGTCACCAAATGGCGATCGATATCAATGCGCAGCCCCTGCAGGCTGACCACATGCTCACTAGCTGGTGCTGCCTGGGAAGCACGGCGCAATGCGGCCCTGACTCTGGCCACCAATTCTTTGGGGCTAAAAGGTTTTGTCACATAATCGTCTGCACCGATCTCTAAACCCTTGATCTTATCGGCCTCTTCTTCTTTAGCGGTCAGCATGATGATGGGAACTGCCGATATGTCTCGCAGCTCGCGACAGACTTCCCAGCCATCCTTAAAGGGCAGCATGATGTCTAAGATCACCAAATCCGGTTTTTCACGGTTAAATACCTGAATGGCTTCATCTCCGTCATAGGCAGTGACAACCTGTAGGTCCTCTTTTTCTAGATTGAATTTTATCAGCTCCACAATGGAGTGCTCATCGTCGACGACCAAGATCTTCTCTGGCATTGTACCTCTCCCTCCGCAGTGTTAAATCTCCGCAAATATATTATAGCACATAGGGGATGTCCTAGGGGTTCTGGTTCGGCCCGAGGACATATTGGGTACAGGATGTGGCATGGCATACGGCGTTAATGCCTACTCTCGCTATTGTACAGGAAGGGTCAAAAAGTGGGGAAGCAACAGACAAATCTACACTAAGTGCCAGCCGTCATGGTAATTCGGATAATCGCAATTAAAGGAATTGGTCCGACCGCACAGAAAGGATACAATGAGCAGCATTCTATATCTGGAAATTCAGGAGGGATAATTTAGGCAATTTACAGAGAGACCTGAATCAACGAATGGTGAGTGAGTCATAAGGAGTGTACGGGAAGCATCTTGAAAGGAGAAAGACATGCGAAGACGATTGTGGTTGCTAACCGGAGCAATCCTGCTTATCCTCGCTCTTAGTGGGACTGTGTTTGCGGCCTATGGTGAGGCTCCTATGCTTAGAGAAAAAGTGCAGGCCGGCCTCTTGCCGCCAGTTGAGGAGCGTTTACCCAACAACCCACTAGTGATCACGCCCTTGGAGGAGGTTGGCAGATATGGTGGAACATGGGTACGGTGGACCATTAGCCGAGAGTGGTCATATATACGGATGCTCATGTATGGGCACTCTCCTGTGCGGTGGGTCGACGATGGCTTCGGTATTGAACCTAACTGGGTTGAGAGTTGGACAAGGAACGATGACGCCACTATATGGACCCTAAAACTACGGGAAGGCGTCCGCTGGTCCGATGGACATCCCCTCACTACCGAGGATTTCATGTTTTGGTGGAACGATATGGTCTTGAACTTGGAGATGTCTGACCCTGTCCCGGATATATTCATTGCTGGGGGCGAAACAGCCAAGATCGAAGCTCTAGATGAATACACTTTGCAGATAACCTATGCTGAACCTGCTCCGCTTTTAATTGAACGTCTGTGCATGTGGCCCAATGCCGGTCAGGGTGAGCGGCTCATTGTGCCTGCCCACTACCTGCGGCAGTTCCATCCAGATTACTCTGATGCGGAGACCTTTGAGATATTTGAGGAAAAGATGGAGTGGTGGATGAACCCCGAGTGTCCAGTACTGTCAGAATGGATGCCTGTGGAGCATCAGCCTGCCAGGAAGCTGATTTTGGAGCGCAACCCATATTATTATGCTGTAGATACCGAAGGGAACCAGCTGCCTTATATTGACACCATTGAAGTAAACTATGTAGAAAACATAGAAATGCTCAAGCTAAAGCTTCTCAATGGTGAAGGGGACATGCAGCTCCGGCCTTATATAGTAGCATCTGATCTGGCCATGTTCAAGAAAAACGCAGATACTGCCGGTTACCGGATCCATCTGTGGAATAGCGGGTCAGGTACGGGGCCCATCGTCTACCCCAACTGGAACCATCCAGACCCGGACAAGCAGGAGCTTTACAGGATACCGGAGTTCCGACGAGCCATATCATTGGCAATCAACAGGCCCAGAATTCATAAGATGGTGCATTACATGACGGGAGAGCCTACCACAGGTACTTTCAGTCCAAATGCCATCGAGTTTCATCGAACGGAGAAGGGCCAAGAGCTCTACGCCAAATGGCGAGACATGTATGTAGAGCATGACCCCGAGGAGGCCCAGAGACTGTTGGACTCCATTGGTGTCATTGACACGACCGGCGATGGATGGCGTGATATGCCCAACGGTAAACCTTTGACGCTGCGCATCGATTATAATAGCGCTGCTGAGAAGATGTATATCCAAACCAGCGAAATGATCAAGGATGATTGGGAATCCATTGGCGTTAAGACTCTCCTCAATCCCATGGACGGATCACAGCTAAGTCTCATGGACCAAACAGCGAAATTCGACATCCGAGACAGCTGGGGTCTTAGTGACGGACCCAACTTCTTGGTCTTCCCACAGTGGGTTGTACCCATCGATCTAAGTCGCTGGGCGCCGCTGAACGGAGCCTGGTATTCCGTTCAGGGTACAGCGAAGGCTACACTGGATCTAGACAAGGATCCCCGGGACCGGAATCCCCCTAGGGAAGCTCCGGAGCCAGGTGGTCCTGTAGACCGGCTGCAGAAGCTCTACGATGTGGCCAAGATAGAGCCTAATGAGGAGAAAAGAGATGAGCTCGTACACCAGATGATCAAGATCCACATAGATGAAGGACCGTTCTTCATTGGCACTGTAGCTCAGTTTCCTCGACCGGTAGTAATCAACAAGACGATGCGCAATGTACCAGATGGCGACGATTTACCCCTGGGCGGCTATACAGATCCCTGGATCATGGCCTATCCAGCGATAACCAATCCGGCCCAGTACTGGTTTGACGAATAGAAGAGAGTATGACATGAGGTTAACAGGCGCCGGAAGCTGCTCCGGCGCTAAATCTTTCCCCGGGAAGACTCGCTGGATATTGACACCGCCTCCTTCGTCGGATATAATCAGAGGCAAACCGAGACTGTGAAAGGGAGGAGTAGGCAGTTACCGCCGCAAGAGAGGGAGTCTCACCGGCTGAAAGGACTTCCCGGTAAGGAGTGCTGAAGGTCGCCCTGGAGTCGCTCACTGAACACTGTGCCCGCAGGTAGGGCATGGTCATTAGGTCTGGCCGGGTCTGCCCGTTATAGCAGATAAAGTGCCACCCATGGGCTTTGAGGCTTATGGTGGAATAAAGGTGGTAACGCGGGAGTTGGAGCTTTCGTCCTTGATGGCGAGGCTCTTTTTCTATTAGCGGTGTTTTGTATTGAGATGAAAAGGGGGCGTGAGGTATGGCTGATGCTACGAAAACATCGATGCTAGCTGCGGCAACGGCAGAGGGGATCCCTACTGTCTATGATCCCCACGCTGTAGAAGCTAAGTGGTATAAGACCTGGGAAGAGAATGGTTATTTTCATGCAGAAGTCGATCTTGAAAAACCACCCTTCTGTATTGTAATTCCTCCTCCTAATGTCACCGGGCAGCTGCATCTGGGCCACGCGATGGATACAACGATGCAGGATATCCTCATCCGCTGGAAGCGGATGCAAGGATATAACGCCACATGGATTCCTGGGATGGATCATGCCGGCATTGCTACTCAGGCAAGGGTGGAGGAGCATCTACGGAATAGTGAAGGCAAGAGTCGCTATGATCTGGGGCGGGAGGAATTTCTCAAAAGGGTTTGGGAATGGAAGGAAGAGTATGGAGGGCGCATTTTAGCGCAACTAAGGAGGCTAGGCGCTTCCTGTGACTGGGATAGAGAGCGGTTTACCATGGATGAAGGCTGCTCACGGGCGGTACGGGAGGTATTCGTTGATCTTTACGACAAAGGTCTAATCTACCAGGGAGATTACATCATTAACTGGTGTCCTCGCTGTAGCACGGCTCTTTCTGACATCGAAGTAGAGCACGAGGAGACCCAGGGCAACCTCTGGCACATCCGGTATCCATTGGCCGATGGGTCGGGAGACTACGTTGTGGTGGCTACGACCAGGCCCGAGACCATGTTAGGAGACACAGCTTTGGCGGTACATCCCGCTGATCCTCGTTACCGTCATCTAGTAGGCAAGACGTGCATATTGCCCTTGATGGAACGGGAGATTCCCATAGTGGCGGATCATTATGTTGACCAAGAGTTCGGTACAGGTGTTGTGAAGATCACTCCGGCTCACGATCCCAATGACTTCGATGTAGCTCAGCGCCATGGGCTCGAGGCCGTTCTGATCCTAGATGGAGACGCCAAGATTACTGCCGAGGGCGGCAAATACCAAGGACTAGACCGATATGAGGCTCGGAATGCAGTGGTGCGTGAGTTAAAGGCCCAAGGACTGCTGGACAAGATCGTTGAGCATCAGCACGCAGTAGGGCACTGCACTCGCTGTGATCACACCGTGGAGCCTCTCCTTAGCAAACAATGGTTTGTGAAGATGCAGCCCTTGGCTGAGCCGGCCATCAGAGCGGTGCTAGAGGATGAGAGCCGTTTCGTTCCCGAAAGATTCACGAAGAATTACCTCAATTGGATGGAGAATGTACGGGATTGGTGCATCTCTCGACAGCTTTGGTGGGGACATCGGGTACCGGTCTGGTACTGCGCCTGTGGTGAGACTATCGTGAGCAAGACGGATCCTACCGTTTGTCCCCAATGCGGCGGTACCGATCTTGAGCAGGATTCTGATGTGCTCGATACCTGGTTTAGTTCAGCCCTGTGGCCTTTCTCTACCTTGGGGTGGCCAGAGAAAACGCCTGAGCTTGACCATTTCTATCCCACATCGGTGTTGGTCACCGGTTTTGACATTATCTACTTTTGGGTGGCTCGGATGATGTGCATGGGTCTGGAGTTCATGGGTGATGTGCCGTTCCACGATATTCTCATCCACGGGCTGATCCGGGATGCTCAAGGTCGGAAAATGAGCAAGTCATTGGGGAATGGGGTTGACCCCATCGATGTCATAGAGGAGTTTGGTGCCGACGCGTTGCGGTTTAGTCTGGTTATTGGCACTTCTCCCGGCAATGATACTCGCTATCGAGAGGAAAAGGTCGAGGCATATAGGAATTTTGCCAACAAGATCTGGAACGCATCTCGCTTTGCCTTGATGAATCTAACTGATTTTGAACCTGACAGCCTAAACATGAAGGACATGGAGCTAAGTCTGGCGGATCGATGGATATTGAGTCGCTACCAGAGTACTGTCCAGGAGGTCACCCGTTGGTTGGAACGCTATGATCTAGGCGAAGCTGCCCGGGTTCTATATGACTTTGTCTGGACTGAGCTTTGCGACTGGTACGTGGAAATGATCAAACCGAGCCTTTACGGGCGATTGGGCGACGAGGCCCGTCAAGCCTCACAGTATGTACTATGGCAGGTCCTGGAAG
>JGI24707J26582_10003213_pt1 | contig 11877 bp, 10 predicted proteins | sample BioPla1DNA1_FD_26582 | JGI IMG/M metagenome (IMG submission 26582) | reverse complement strand
TTTTTTTGTATATTCAACATGGAGGAAATTTTTACCTAGTCAAACAAATACAAATCATTTTCTTTTATTTGATTAAGTCTTTCATAATATTTTATAGTTTTCGCCTCGTACTCATTGTTTTTATTTATTAATTGATTTTTTAAAAGCAATACTTCATCACTATTTACTTGAGCTATTGATTGTTGATAAAACATTATTGTTAATTGAATTTCTTCAGCTTTCGTTTTTAATAAATCATCAATTATGTATAGCATTTCAGCTTTCAGATAATCATTTTGTTTCACCTTGTAAGATTTTTCCGTTAAAGAATCTACCTTTTTATTGACAGATTTTAACATTGTCTGCAAAGGTGGAATTCGTTCTTGTAATTGACGATTTTCTACCTCCATTTTTACAAAATCACCTTGTAGGTTTTCTAAAAACTGAATGTCTTTCATTACATTTTTATATAAAGATCTTTGACTTCTTATTTGTGCATTTATTATCTGTGGCTTATGTCCGTCAAATGTTGTGTTTGCAATACCTAATATTAAAAACAATACATATATAAAAATAACCGTTATCATTTTTATATTTACTTCTAATGATGTTCCTGAATAATCTTCATATTTATTATTATTTTTAAAATCATGATTATTTTCCTCAATATCCGTTTCAAGAACTTTCTCTTCAGTTCTGCTTGTGGTAGGATTATCTACAAAGTATCCATCTTCATCATAATAATCATCATAATCATTTCTTTTTTTAAAAAATTTCATAACCCACAGGCAAGAAAGCCACTATTTCTTTTGAATAATGGAAATTTTGCCCTCCTCCTTTCAATTTTATCTCATATGATAACGCAGTTTTATCCTATGTAAAATTCTTGCTATTTTAAGTTAAAAAATACAATTGTTTAGATATTCAACCGAAANTGCTGTTATTTCAGATAAATATTCTGTAAATTCCACTTTTGTGTTACACTTTTCACATACGCATATCTTAATATTTTTCCTTGTCACAAGAATCCCATCTATAAATACCTGAGAACCTTTTTGTATTCTTTTTGCATCTTCTTCTGCTTGTCTAGCATATGATGCAACCCACGGATAATCAGTACCTGTTTGCCCCCCTCTATTTATAGCCACCTGATACCTTGTATTCCCTAGAGGAGACCTTGTACCTTCTGTATATACAAATGTTTTATCTCTACAAACAGCCCCTAAAATAATAACGTGATTGAGGAAAACATCACTCTTATTACTTTTTTTAATCACCTTTATTTCCTGTGGAGTTACTGTCGTGAAAATATATTTGTCCGTTATATTTTCCGAACATACTGGACATTTATGTATTTCTTCTTTTTGAGTTGTTGTTATTTTTCCTTCAATCATTACTAAAACCCCTGGCTTTATGAATTCCTTCATATCACTTACCTGGGGATTCAATTCTATAATTGGATAAATATATTTTCGAGGATTTTTCCTAATTTTTAAAGTAAATAAAGACTCACTTAAAAATTCTCCTACCTCTCCAATTAAAATAGCTTTGTTCTTTTTAGCCAAACAAAATCACTTCCTTCTTTTTTATAATTATTAGATAACAAAAACCTCTACTTTTTAGAATAGTAGACTATTGATGTTGATTACACTTGCTTCAAAAACCACTATCCCTTAAATTAAAAGATTTAATGCTTTTATATATTTATTTATTTTTCAGAAAAAATCAAATTATTAATACTTTTTTTATTTTTCAAAGCATTTCTATCTTTCTCATATCTTTATATATTTGAGAATACAAATCTGCTTTTTTTGAGGTGAATAATGTGTATTCTTCAAGGGTTACATACCCTTTTTCTATTAATTCTTTTTTAAACTTTTTAGCTCCCATATCTATATAACTTATAGTATACTGGTCTTTTTTTTCAATAAATTGAACCATTCGAACTTTTTCATTGTTAAAGATTGTAACAATCTTTCTTTCAGCTATTTCTCCTGTTTCATTTAAGTTTATTAATATGTTTTTGTTAGTAGTTGTTGAAACACTTACAGCATCATAATTATATAAGCGTTTAATTACATCTTTTTTAAAAAAATCATTATTTAAATATTGTTTACTACATAAAATCGTTTTACCACCCCCTTTTTCAAAAAGGGCAAGACTGCAATTACTCAACGATTTTACAACCATTACAACATCATTGTTTTTTAAAACATTTTTTATAGAAAGATTATGACCAAATATCTCAAATTCGTATATTCCGTCATAATCGTTTCCTGAAAGAATTAATTGGTAAATCAAACCTTTTTTATTACTTTTAAAATGTTTGTAAAAAAGAATTTCGTTTTTTACTTTTTGAACATACCAGTTGTTTAAAAGTTTTTCAATTTGTGTTTTTAAATAGATATTTCTAATGTCAGTTTCAATTTTTTCACTATTGATTTTGCTGTTAAAACTCACAAAAAACCCTCCTTATTTTAAAATGATATTATGTATTACTAATATAACATACGAAATTAAAAAAACTCTACTTTAACAAGTAGAGTTTTTTTAGTAAAAACTTTATAATATTAATGGAGGGTACAGGTGTAGGTGTAGGTGTAGGTGTAGGTGTAGGCGTAGGTGTAGGTGTAGGCGTAGGCGTAGGTACAGATTCGAATTCAACATATTCTGGATATTTTTCTTTAAATTTTTCTATATCTTCTTTTGTAAGTTCGGGAGCTTCAAAAGTTTCTATGTCCCCATTAGGGTAAATCCTTTTTAGTACGAATCCGTCTGCCTCTCTTATTATATCTGCAAAAGTTTCGCCATTTTCATGGTCGGTATATATTGCAGTATAAAAAGTATAATATGGTCCTTGTAAATGTTCTATCCCTTGATTGGGATATCTGTATGTTATGGATTTTGTCTGTTTTACAGTAACTGTGTTAGCTAACATCATTATTGTTATTGTAAAACAGATAATTATAATATTTATTATAATTGTTGTTTTCTTGAATCTCATAAAATACCTCCTTATATATTTTTTAATTTCCTTTTTGTATTTTCGCAAACATTGTATAAATAAATGATTATAAAAATCAAATTTTAAAATTGCTCTACAAAAAAATAACCCCTCCTAAGCAAAAAGATCTGCTGTAGAAGGGGGCTGCGTTTTCCTACATTGTTCAATCCAAGCTCTAAGGGTGGTTATCCCAAACTACATTGCTAGCAGTGGGTTTTTACTAGCATTCTTAAGTCCTCAATAACTATAGTTTGGTTTACACTTATTATATGAGGACTTTTATGAAGATAATCTTTTAGCAATTCATCCCCTGCTTGTAGAAGTGGGGGATGAATTGCTAAGACAAGTTAAATTCTGGCTAAGTTCCTACAGCCGATTATTCGGCCGTTTTCGTCCCTAACGGTATCGTTAGGAACAAATAAATCATCCCTGTCTTTTGCTGCACCAGCCACTAAAGCTGACACAACATAAATTGTACCTTCTTGTTTTTCTGGAAGCCCTTCAATTTCATTGAAGGACTTTTGCACAATGTCAACACTTATGTCACGAACTTCATCAAGCTTTGTAGCTTGGAAGTTAATTTCATTCAATTTGGTTTGTACTTCTTTAAGTCTGGGAATAATTCCAGACTTTTCGATGACATAAAAATCATCTTCCTTAACTATAACAACGTCATGTGGTGTACAATTCACCACTTTAATATTTTTTCGCATTCCAAATACCTCCTTATATATTTTTTAATTTCCTTTTTGTATTTTCGCAAACATTGTATAAATAAATGATTATAAAAATCAAATTTTAAATCCTCCTTTTGTTCATCATCTTAGGGCAAGAATAAAATCCCAAAAATAATTGCTAAACAGCATATGAAAATCGAACGCATTTATCTGCCACCCTTTCAATTAACTATTTCCGAAAAAAGTCCCCCACTTCTACAAGCGGGGGATGAATTACTAAGACAAGTTAATTAGTTATAAAATTACTTCTGTAAATATCTTTTCTCTTTACTCCATATGGGGGAACAATTAGTTTTTCTGTTCCTACATTAATTTCCCACACAATAGTTTTTATATGGTTTTCGCCAGAAATACTATCTGGTTCTATGTTCCTCGTATCGTCATTTAGAGGCATTTCATTTTCTCTTTTTATTTGTCTGTAAGGAAAATATTCTATTATTTTTTTCTCTTGTTCTACAAGATTATCATTCCCATCAACTGTATTATTCACAGTTATAGTATATGTTTTTGATCTACTGTAATATCTTTTATAATAGATATTAGCTGTTATAATATATACTCCTTTTTCTCCTGCATTTAAAGAAAGTGTAGGAACATAACTTTCCAAATTTAAACTGTTACGATTATGGTTTCCTTTAATTTGCGAAAAATTATTCCTTATAATGTCGTAATAACTATTCGGATATTTGTTTTTAATCGCTTCTTCATAATTTAGTTCTATCGTTACAGAACTTGATGTTTTGTCTAATATTTTAGGATGAGGAACATTATCGCCCATTATCTTTTTATAAGCATTCGCAAAATTAGGGCTATATTTAGCTGCTAATGTGTTCAACTCTTCCATATTNGCAACATCTATATTNCCTAAAAGTCCATCTTTTTTAGTAATTTTAAACTCTATTCTGTTTATGTAACTATGATGTTCTATNCCTACTTTACCCACAAGCTTAAGGGGATTATGTTTATTTGTATCATCTTGATAAAAATGATGCAAGATTACATCATCACTTAGGGNTGATGATTTATCTGTAAAATCTACTCCATATTTATTTTTATAGTCCTCTANCATCATAAGAAACTTATGTTTAGCTTCAGGATCTTTAAATTCAGTTATATAGGTTGGCAATTCGACATTTATATCTGAAGTATTTCCTAAACCATCTTCNGTCCATAAATTCCAAAANTCTTCACTTATTTCATATTTTCCTATGTTTATTTTGTCGGATTCGGACATTTCATCTAATATTATATCATTATCAGATTGAGTGCTTTTTCTTACTGTGTTTTCTACATAAAAATTTATCAACTCTTCTTGCTCTTTTTCCATTATAATTATAAAGTTCTCTAATTGAAAATCACTTCTAATTTCATCTTTGTTGTATTGATAAAAATCATTTAACTCCTCTATAGTTGACAATCCAGCAGCTTCCATTAGTTTTATTGCATTATCTGATAATTCTACAGAATATGCGTAATAAGCTTCTGAACCCTTAAGCCAATCCTCACTATCTTTATCCAACTTATTCAAATTTTCTATAAACGTATCCTTATCGTTAGAAGCATTAAACAATATACTTAATACATTTTCAGGAATATTATCTACTCCTAATTCAACATACGCTTCTCTCAATAATTGTTCATCTAGTTTTCGGTAACTCTCACCTTTTGCTATGTCAACTTCAGCAAAAAGATCTAAAGTCAATTCTCCTATATCTATTCCTGCTATACTGTAGTTTTCAAAATCAAATTCAGCTTTAAGTATATCCCCGCCATACATGTCTAAATATTCATTTAATTCATTTATATTTTTATCAAGAGAATCTTCTAAATATTCTTCTAAATGAATCATCATATCTGCTTTATCCAGAACACCTCCGTCGGAAAATTGCTCCACATATGTTCCTATTTGTTTAATTACCAAAGCAGCCATATATTTAGCCTCTTCCTCTTTTGAATCAAATCTTTTTGTATCAAAACCTATAACGTTTATATCTTTGTTTGCTATATCTTCATCACTTATAACGCTTTCATAAAACTGTTCATCNAAACCCTTTTGTCCACTCGTGGCAATTTCTGTAATGTCTTGTATTAATTTNTTGGCATGTGTTGTAGTTGTAATGCAAACAAAAGCAGTAAGCATAAGTGAAAATATCATTACAAATTTAATGTTNTTAAACATTGTAGTCACCTCCTGTTTTTAATATATATATATAAATCTTCTTTACAGAAGAATATTTTTCTCAAACAAACCTANTTGTCTTTCGTCTTTTTTTTACTAAAGACGAAAGACAANATATTACTAATCAATATCTTCTATTTGGTTTTGTACATTCTTCATATCGGACCAGTCAAAACCAATATAAAAATCCTGGACTATTTCTTTTTCAAAGCTTTTTCCTTTGACAGTACCCTTCAAAACATATCTATATGTGTGTTTTAAGGGATAAACATCATAGTCTATTTTCTCAAAAGTTTCAGGAAATATAATTTCTTCTATTGTTATTTTATTTTTATTAAGATAATCCAGAACTTTTTCCTCTGGATTACAAGCTTTCAATTCAGGTGTTAGTAAATAATCTCCTACTTTTGTTTGAAGCCTAGTTGCTTTTAAATAATTATCCACAAGCTCCTTTATTTCTTGCGAATACTCTTCTTTCCTATTTGTTAACCCCATTTTTAGTAAGGCTAATTTATCACCATTATCTGCAAATCTTCCTATGTATTCTTTTGTTTTTGTTGCTTTCATGTTTTCTAAAAATTCCGTAAACTCTTCTGATGGTTTTTTAAGCCCCCCTAAAGCTCGAATTTTTATATATTCATCATACATCTCTTTGTATAATGAATAATTCTGTTTCATTTCCTCCATATATTCTATCCTTATTTCTTCTTCTGGCGAAGTTTCAAATGGTATTTTTGTAGTACAACCTACCATCACCAAAATTGATACAATAATAATTGATGCAAATATTTTCTTCATTCTTATCCTCCTTGTTTTTATGAATTATTAAAACCTTCTTATTAAATATAAAAAAGCTATAATATATTTTTTTATATTATAAGAGTTTTAATCTATTAAAAGCAAATTAATTTTACTAAAAAATAAAAATTACCATCTCAAAAATAAAAATTACCATCTCAGTCACCAAAATTTGCTTTGATATATATACATATCGGAAAAAAAATAAATGTTGCCATTTTACTGACAACATTTACAAAAATTCTATTTGCAAATAATTTCGCCTTTAAAAATATCCTGAAAACATTTAAAAGATTTTTTATTATACCCGAAAGGTTTTTCAAACTTCAATATCTTCTTTGAATCTTTTAAATATATGTATAATTCATCTATACCTGGATGCTTATCTACCACTAACCTAACCAACGGTAATTTTTTTATCTCTTTGGAGTTAATACAGATGTAAACTCTTTTATTATTCTCGTTTTTTCTTCTTGTTACCTCAACATTAAGAGGTTCTATTATGTTAGCAAATATTTTAGAATCAATGTTTTGCTCTATTTCTCCGTTTTTATTTTTATATTCATCAACTTGCACGGATAAGCTTCCTACAAGTTTGACAATATTCCCATTTTTAATATGTTCTCCGTACTCTTTAACACAGTTTTCAAAAGACAAAACTGTTAGCTCAGAGTACTTATCTTCTATTTTATAAAGGGCATATTCTTTTCCTGCCCTTGATCTTTTAAAACCATCTCCATCTTTTTCATTTATTTGCAAAATTCCTATAATTACAACCGTTTTTCTGTCATCACTTCTACTAAATTCATCAATAGTTGTAATGTTCGACTGTTTTACGAAATTTTTATATTCAGGAAGATCCAAAGGATGTCCTGACAAATAAAAACCTGAAACTTCTTTTTCCATAGTATATATTTGCATTGGGGAAAACTCTCTAATATTTGAAAAGTTAAACTTTTTCAAACTCTCAAATTGCTTATTTTCAAAAAGAGTAATTTGCCCAGACTCTTTTATTTTTTTATTATTCTTTCCATGTTTAATAATGTTGTCAAGAGAATTTAACATCTGAGAACGTTTATGTTTAAAACAATCTAAAGAGCCACTTTTAATTAGCGACTCAAGTTCCTTTTTCCCTAAAAGAACTCTTTCCGTTAAATCTTCCAGACTTTTAAAGTTCCCGTTTTTTTGTCTCTCTGCTATAACCTCTTTTATGCTATTTCCTATATTTTTTATAGAGGTCAAACCCATACAGATACCTTCTTTGCGTTGTGTAAACATTGCTTCACATTCATTAATATCTGGCCTCAGTATAGGAATACCCATTTTTTTTACAACTCCTATATATTTTCTAACTTTTTCTTGATTTGTAATTACTGAATTCAAGTATGCAGTCATATATTGTTGAGGATAATAGTATTTTAAATAAGCTGTTTGATATGCTATTATCGCATATGCAGTTGCATGTGACTTGTTAAAAGCATAAGAAGCAAAATCTATCATTCTATCAAATAATAAACTTGCCGTCTTTTCGCTTATTCCTCTTCTTAGACATCCTTCTACTGTTACTTCTCCCTCACTTTCAATTATTTTTGTGTTTTTGCAAAAAATACAATTTTCCTTTTTGTCTTTACACCAAGGACATTTAATTTTTGATGCTACTTGCCCCTTACCTTTGCATAAAATACAATTGTCTCCATTAGATTCTTTCCCAGTACCCTTACACATAGGACATTTAACTTCTCCGTATATAAAAACATATCTTTCCTCTTCCATTATTTCAGTTCTTTTTTTGGACATTGCTCTTCTTACAAGGTCCGATCTTCCAAAAGAATAGCCGGCAAGATCTCGAACAATTTGCATTACTTGCTCTTGGTACACGATTATGCCGTAAGTAATATCAAGAATAGGAGCTAACAAATGTTTAGCATCTTCGGGGTATTCAAAAACTCCTTTTCTTTTTCCCATAATTAATTCAGGAATAGAATCCATAGGGCCTGGCCTATAAACTGAAATACCTAAAATAACATCCTCTAAACTACTTGGTTGCAATTTCTTCATGAATTGTTGCATTCCTGGTTGTTCTAATTGAAAAACCCCATGTGTTTCACCTTTTGCTATATATTCAAAAACATTCATATCGTCATATTTTATATTATTAATATCAATTTTTATCCCATTGTTCTTTTCTATCATTTCAAGCGTTTCTTGGATTATACTTAAAGTCTTTAGCCCTAAAAAATCCATCTTTAAAAGCTTTAAATAATCCACTGTTTTCATATCTCCTAAAAAAACGGGGATGTCAGAATTTTCTTCCTCCATTAAAGCCCCATATTTTGTTAAAGGTTTATCTGAAATAATAACCCCTGCAGCATGAACTCCATTATGTCTTACTAATCCCTCTATGAGTTTAGCCTTGTTTATCAATTCTTTAGCTGTTGGATTATTCTGATAAAAATCTTTAAATTGTGGAGAATCTTCTAGTGCTTCTTCTAATGTTATTCCAGGTTTTAGAGGAATAGCTTTAGCAACTTTATCTACAAGTTTAGGGTCAATGCTTAAAACTGCCCCAACGTCTCTTATTGCCATTCTTGCTCCTACTGTCCCATATGTCATTATTTTTGCTACTTTTTCTTTACCATATTTTTCAACCACATATTGTACAATTTCCTCTCTCCTATCATCTTGGAAATCTGTATCTATATCTGGCATCGAAATTCTTTCAGGATTTAAAAATCTTTCAAAATATAGTCCATACGCCAATGGATCAACATCTGTTATCCCTAGTAAATAAGCAGCAATAGACCCACAGGCACTCCCTCTTCCAGGTCCTACTCTTATACCTCTTTTTTTAGCCTCACTTATAAAATCTGAGACAATAAGCATATATGCACTTGTATTCATGTTTTTTATAGTTTCTACTTCGAAATCTATTTTTTCCTGCAATTCCTTCTTTTTCTCACTTGTCATTTCATTTAAAGGATATTTTTCTGAAAGATTGTCTAATATTATTTTTTTCATATAACTACTATCTGTATATTCTCTTGGTATATCAAATTCAGGAAAATGCCATTCTTTTTCCTCCAAATCTATATCCTCAATCATATTTGTTATTTTTCGGGAATTATTTATTGCCCCAGGAATATGATCAAACAAACCTCTCATTTCTTCTTCTGTTTTCACATATAATTCCGATGGTAAAACATACCCAGAATTTTTTCTTTCTAAAACAGTCTGTTTCCTTTCTCTAGCTAACATAATTTCTCTAGCTAGATAATGTTCTTTTTTAATATAATGAATATCATTAGTAGCAACTAACTCATAGTTGTTTTCTTTTGCAAACCTTACCAATTTAGGAAGTACTATTTTTTCATCTTCTATTGAGTGATCCTGAATTTCTATAAAAACATTTTCTTTACCAAAAATAGAAGTCATAGTTCTCATGTATTGTTTTGCTTCCTCCATTTTATCATTTAAAAGAAATTGAGGTAATCTTCCATTGATACAACCTGTTAGCCAAATAATATTATTTTTTATTTGTTCTTTATGATTTAAAAGATATTCTAAATCATATCTAGGATTGTAATATATGTTTTCCCTCTTATGAGTAAAAGTTACTAGTTTTCTTAGAAAATCTATTCCTTTTTTATTTCGTGCCAACATAACACTATGGTATCTTTCTCCACCTTCTGTAATTTTTCCTTTTGCCTCGTATAACTCTACTCCATATATTCCTTTTATATTATGTGTTTTGCAAGCTATATTAAAATTAATCCATCCATCTATTCTCCCATGATCAGTAATAGCATAAGAGTCAAAACCCAAAGATTTAACATATTTTATTGTTTCGTCTATTTTACATGTAGAATCTTTAGGTGAACCTATATCGAAATGATTGTGTAAATGTGTAAATCCACTCAATTTTCTTATTCCTTTCTTCTAATTATAGTTTTTTCAGAAATTTTATACAAAAAAATTTACTATTTTTCGCAAATTCCTTGCCTCGAATAGTGAGTTATTGACAATATAACACATGAAATATTTGATCTGTCTTGGTTACAAGCTAAAACTAAGAAATATTATACCCTTCTTAAGTCAATTGTTATCTGACCCCAATATCAACCTTTTTTTCTCGTATAAATTAATTAATCTTTTAATATTTTTTCGAAATTTTTTATTTTCTTTAAGTTTTTTTTCATAAGCTCTTTTATCACTCTTTTTTATATAAAAAGTTTTTAATTTTCCATTTACATAAAGTTGCAAATGGGGATATGGTCCATGTCTGTACCCTTGAGCACATTTACAATTTTCTTTTCCACACTTTATATATTTGTCTACTATTGTTCCATAAAGCCCATTATCGTGTTTCCCTTTTATATTTTTTTCGATTTTCTCAATTTCTTTATTTATTTTTTCTATTACCATAAAACACCTACTCCTTTTTCTTAAAAATGATTATGTTGTTAACATAACTCCAAGTATATAAGTCACAACTTACTGGAAATGTAGTGCTAGAATTTACTTCTTGAGGTGTAAAACTAGATGCTATAAAGATTGCTCTAAAATTATACATATATATATCATTTTTTCTAGACAACAATCTTACTCTTTCTAAGAAAATATCTTTTGTCTTTTCTAATGATAAGTATTGCTTTTTATATCTTTTCAAAAAGTTATCTCTAGAATTTTTTTTATAACCTATTAAATATAAAGTATTTGTTTTATTGTCAATAGCAATTGTATCTGCTAAAACATCTCCATTATCATTAACATAATCAGAATATAAAAGTTTTAAATTTAATAAGTTTTTTAAATTTTTTTCAATAATTATCTTGTCATTATTAATATCAAAAGGCTTACACATTCTTTTTGATAATTTGCCTACTAATAACTTGTCAGGGTTAAAAATAAATAATCCCATAAAACCATCCTCCTTATTTGCAAAAATTAATATAATAATTTGAAAAACTGTTATGTAGTAAGTAAACTGTAGTATACATTATATTTGCTTTTTTAAAAAAATCATTTTATTACAACGTTTTTTAACTCTTTTATAACTTTTGAAAATTTAATACCTCTTAAATATTTGAAATTCCTTTTAAAAATTCTTTTTATAATATATATATTATAAAAAGAAAATTTCAAATATTTAAACCTACAACATCAACTATATTTTTATGAAA
>JGI24707J26582_10003211_pt1 | contig 11882 bp, 14 predicted proteins | sample BioPla1DNA1_FD_26582 | JGI IMG/M metagenome (IMG submission 26582) | reverse complement strand
AGCCTTTGCTGGAGTTGCTGCTTTGAGCGTTCCCTTTTGTCAAAGTCGGTTGAGAACATATTGACGCCCTCGTCCCATATTTCATATGTTAGTCCGCTCTTAGGATATCCCATTGTTCCTAGCTGCATTTGTAAAGATAATTTATCATCTTTTGGCACTAGAATTGTGCCATTGCCCTCAAGCTTCGCCGATGCGCCCATCTCCTGAATCGCCGTCATGATTTGAGCCGCCTCGGCAGTATCCAGTCCTTTATATAGTTCCGTATATGAATCTGCATTGAATATAACTGCGACAACTATCGCAAAAACTAAGATACCGCTCGCCGCCGATATTATAACTACCCTAGCACGGCGTGTTTGCCTGCTCCAAAAGTCTTTTATCGTTTCTAGTAGCTTTTTAAGCTGATCGCCCATTCCTAGCACACCTCCAAATCTTTAGGTTATATTTGCATTCTTATTATATCGTTGTATGCCGAAAGGGCCTGATTTTTCACCGTTACCAATAGCTCAAGTGCTACGGAAGCTTTTTGTGCGTTTATTGTAATTGTATGCAGATCGTCAACATCGCCCAATGCTACATCAATAGCATCCTGCGCCGATACTGCGTGTGTTTCCTCGACATTCTCAATCAGCTTAGAAAAAATCTCTTTAAACGGCTGTGCCCCGCCTTTATTCTCTACGGATTCATTCCCGCCTAATTGAGCATTATTTATTGGGGTTATCCCCGACATTGGTACAATGAACATCTATATTCTCCTCCGATTATTCTTTAATTACTTCCCTATTTGGAGTGCTTTTATCGCCATCGACTTCACCGCATTGACAACAGTGATATTCGCATCGTACGATCTTGTTGCCGCCATTAAGTCGATTTGCTCTTTAGCTGTATCGACATTAGGCAAATAAACATAGCCATTCTCATCCGCATCTACATGGGTAGGGTCATATACCGGCTTTAGCGGCGATTCATCTTCTACCACTTCAGCTACTACAACACCGGATAGAGCTAGTTTACTTCTCTTATTTGCAATTTTGCTGGCTAGCACATTAGAGAANNTNNCNCNNTCNGCAAANACNACTTGCTGNCGTCTATANGGTTCNCCCGATTCAGTTCTTGTTGTATGTGAATTCGCGATATTCTGTGCAATTATATCCATTCGCAGTCTTTGCGCCGATAGGGCTGAACCACCAATGTTAAGCGAATTTAAAAATGCCATTCCATTCTCCCCCTAATTATAATCTCATTGCTGTCCTCAATGTTGTGAATTGCCCCGTCATCTTCTCAATTAAAGTGTCGTATTGAATTTGCGCTCTAGCAAGTTCAAGTTGCTGCTGCTCAACATCAACATTATTTTCATCGAATCGCTGATTTGTAGATTCATCAACAATAACTTCCGTCTGTAAATGCAATTCCTTCTTATTAGCAATCTTCTTGTTCGCATTCATCTTGTCCACCAATACACCTGAGAATTTCACGTGCTTTGCCTTATACCCCGGTGTGTCCGAATTCGCAAGATTATGAGAAATTGTTTTCTGTCTAAGCCACAATGCGTCGAGCGCCTGATTAGTTACCCTAAAACTTGTCGTATTAAATAATGCCATTCCATTCTCCCCCTATTTATTTGATAAATTTAGCTTAACAATCTTAACATGCGTCATTTTTCGACAAACGATTAAAAAGAAAATTGGATGCTATGCTAGTTAGGAAGTTTTCCTCCTATTATGCAACCTGATTTTCATGAGTGCCCTTCCTTAAATGTAATTTTCTTCCGCAAGGGCGCAAAAAGCGCCTAAAAGATTCTAATCCTTTAGACGCTTCAGTAGTTAAATGAAAATTTACTCGTTCTATGTTGCTATCCTTGCATCATAGTATTTATCTTATGTATGTCTTATTGTAAATTGACAACGTCACGAATCATAAAAGTCACAATAATGTTCCGTATATGATGCTACTGTCATTATACATTACTCACATACCATAAGTCAATACATATTCGACAACTTTGTGAATTTCATACATCTATATATTTCTGCATTTGTGTAATCATACAAATTTATGTGCTAATTTAGCCCGTTTTTTATATATGTTTAGTCATGTCCTTATATTTAAATGCAAGTGAAACAAGTTTCCTTGTGACGGCGGAACGCTTTTCTTCCTTAATATGGTCAAGATGTTGATACGAATCCTCATTTATAATTGGAATATATTGTGCGCCTAGCTCGTCCATTGCTTTTATTGAAATTTCCGCTTGACAAACATCGCAAGTGCAGCAATTAAATCTTGCTAACACTTCCGGCATTATTTCATATACTAACTCCGATATTACATTCACGGCAACAGGTTTAGATTCGTCATTTTGCTCATTGCTTGCTTTTGAAGATGCGCGTGAGAGAATTACTTCTTCTTTAAAGCCATCGTTTATAATCGGATTAACATTATCACTTGAATTTGTGAGCAATTTAAGAACATGAGCCGTTTTACTGCTTTTCCTATTTCTCGCCATTGTGCCCTCCTAATAATTCATCAATAAAAGCAATGTAGTCCTGCGTCGCCCGTGCCCGTGGTGCGTATTCTATCAATGTCGTCGAATGTGCTGGTGCTTCCGCAACGGCGACACTCTGGCTAATCTTCGTATCGAAAACACGTGTTTCAAGTTGCCGTGCGATAATTTGCGTTAACTCTTCAACTTCTTTAGCTAAATTCGTCCTTCGGTTATATTTAGTTAGCAATATCCCCCGCAAGTCAAGGTGAGGGTTGTAGTATTTTTTCACCGCAAATATTGTTTCTTTTAGCTGTGATATTCCTTGCAAACTTAATATCTCGGCAGTCATGGGAATTATGAGATCGTCGGCAGCGGCATATGCATTTATTGTTAGAATGCTGAGCGCTGGCGGCGTATCTATTATGATATAGTCATATTTATCTTTGACCTTGCCAAGTTGTTCTCGCAGAATATACTCCCTCCCNACTTGAGTTAGTTCTAGCTCCGTCCCGCTAAGCAGAATATTCGATGAAATTATATCACAGGTATCCGTCGTCTGGATTGCCTGCTCAATTGATGCCTTTGACGTGAATAAGTCGTGCACCGTGTAGTTTTCTTCACTATCAGCACCTAGGCTGAAGCTAAAATTCCCCTGCGGATCAAGGTCGACACCTAGAACTTTTGCNCCGTCNATNCTTAATTTACCNCATANAGCNCAGGCAGTCGTCGTTTTACCGACGCCGCCCTTTTGATTTGTTATTGCGATTACTTTCGCCATATTTTTGCCCTCCACAAACAAATGGACACCCACTTGTTGCAATTTCCATCTACAAATTAGTTGGAGAAATTATTTTTATCCTGATCATATAAGTGGTAATTACCTTTACCATCTTTTTTAACATGATACATTGCATCGTCCGCCGCCATGAATAAATCGGGAATAGCCTGCCCATGATCCGGTGAAATTGCAATCCCGATACTGCATTCAACCTTGAAGTGAATTCCGGATTCAGAATCAAACCCTTCATTTAGGCTATCAATAATGCTAACGGCGAATTCTTCAACATTATCGACACATTCGTCGCATGTAATGCAAACTACGAATTCATCACCGCCGAATCGACCAGCGAATCCCTTGCCCGTGATTTTGCTCTTTATCGTATCTGCGACGAATTTTAGCACTTCATCACCGACGGCATGACTATAATTGTCATTAATATCTTTGAAATCATCTAGATCGATGAATAAAATCGCTAGGCTAAGTTGATTCTTTTTAGCACTATCAAGCGCCTCTCCAAGCTTCTTCTCGAATGATTCTCTATTATATAGCTGCGACAAATAATCGTACGTTGCCCGTTCGGAAAGTATTAACTCTTTTCGTTTATCCGCATCAATATCATGCAACACACCAATTAGATGTGTCGGCTCCCCGATCCAATCCGTTATGCACATTGCCTTGAGAGATGTCCATATATAACCGCCAGAAATTAGATTAAACCGATATTGACTTTCAATTCCGTTTTCTTTCTGAATTGCTAGTTGAATGTCCTCATAGAAACTATCAAAATCATCTTCATGTATACATTCACTAAATGCTAGAATTCCTCTCTCTCAGCCAATTCTTTTGAAATGGAGAATTTCTCCGATAGATTATCCGATATATACATTCTCTGCGTCCTAGCATTCCAATCAAAGAGCATACTATCCGATATGCCGCTAATAACTTTGTGCCTTTCTTCACTGCGCACAACTTCATCAATTAGCATGTTGAATTCATCGCCGATTTTGCTTATCTCACCTCTGCCGCTAATGTCGAATCGTGCGCTCCTGTCTCCCATTCTAATTCGCTTCATTATATCAATAAACCTGTTGAATGGTCTAATGACAATATCAGCAACAATGAAACTAAGTATCGACAATACTATAAAGAGCGGCAATGTCATCAATAATGTGCGTTTTAGCACCTGTGTTGTATAGCCATGCATTCTCCTTGAATCAACAACACCGACGAACCAATGCGAACTACCAGATATTTTCGCCGAATAGGCTATTATATTTCTACCGTTATATTCGTTCGTTTTTAAGTCACTTGCATAGGTTTCAGTTAAGAATTCCTTGAGTCCATCATCTTTCAATTCATCGATTGCAATGTCGCCATCTTTATAATCGAATATCGCATTATCATCCCATAAAACATAGGATTTAGCATTGCTCGCATTCTGATTTAATAATGGGAAGTCCACATCGCTGAGTTTGAATTTTATTTGTGCGTATCCTATTAAGTCCACTCCGTCAAATGCCTTCATCATAAAGTTGAGGTAATCATTCGCATGCCCAGTATATACGGTATCCTTATCCGAAAATATTAAATCATCAGGTATATCGTATGTGCTCCCTACTAAATCTTTTTCCGACGAATATATCACCTTGCCATCAGTATCTAATAGCGATGCATCTGATGCGGATTCATTTTTCTGTGTCACAAACTCCAGATACTGATGTATCTGCTCTTCCTTATTCGTGTCGACTTCATTCCCATGACGTATATCACGCATTGCATCTTCATAGGCGCCATTGTTCGATATTAATTTTAGGTCGGACCTAATTCTTTTTATATCTGCGGATAAATTATCCGCCTCCCCTTTAACTGTTAGCTCTAGCTCCTCTTTAATCTTCGCCGTAGTGTAATGACGTGATGTTCCCCTTATTGCAATTAGCATAATAAGCATGGGCACAAATATAAAAATTCCTAAAACTATCCGGATTATATGTTTAATCTTCATAGTCTTGCTCCTCGCCCATCTGCCCAATCCACTTTTTACGGTGCTCAAGCTGCATTTTGAAAATATACCTTGCTATGATTTGCTCCTCCCTCGTGGAAATCCTCATGAAACTGCATCCATAGCCCTCTAATTCGGTGCTACTCTGTTGAACTCTGAGAATCTCGCATGGTGCGCATATCTCCTCACCGTCTAAGCGCATTTCTAATAGTAACTCTGTTCCTTTTTGGAATTCATGTTCAGTCTCTATAAAAACACCGCCAATATTTATATCCCTCACCACAACGTCGATTCCGTCAGAGTATTTAGTTATTTCATCATCAAATGTAGACAGAAGAATTCTAGCTGGAACCTTTACANCTACTTTAAAATACTTGCGCCTTTCCTGAAGTTTTTCGCATTTCTTCCCCACGCAGATATTCATTTGCTTATATGTAGATATTGTTATCCTGCCCGTTCTCATAATCCTGTCGCCATTAATAATATGTGAAATAATCTTCACGGGTGTGCCTTTATTTAATTCGGGCATATCTTCACCAAATAAAATCAGTAATGCATCGTCTACATTCCCGAAAAGGGTCTTCCCCGGTTCGAACCTATCGGTGGAGTATATGACTTTATTATTAATGTCTAGCACATCTAATTTTAGCACTTTGCCTTTTTCTAACATTAATTTACCTCCTCATGAATACATGACAATCCAAATATAGCTACTGATCTTAAATTCTTTTTAAAACAAATGGCATAACTGTGCAACATTACCATGAATCCTGTCATAATTAACGATTTGTTAGTGCAAGCCACTTATTTTATATGATATACTAAAAATTATACATTAAAAAGATGAAAATTGCAACACATAAATAGGCATTATGAACACACTTCACTGGTTGCTATATTGTTAATAATTTATCTATCTTGGTCAAGGACTGTACAAATCCTTAATAATCAGTTATAATAGTTTCGAGAATGTTATTTAGGGGGAATATGAAATGTTGTTATATAAGGAAAATAAAGCGGATTCCGCTGATATAAAAGACGAATACGCACTATATCTTGTTCTTACCCAAACCGGAACAAGAGTATCAAGACTTATAAAATTCTATACACGTGCGCCATTCAACCATGTTTCCGTATCGAATGATGAGCGCCTAGCTAACATGTTCAGTTTCGCTAGACAAAATGCGCCAAAACTATTTCCTGCTGGCTTCACCAAAGAAAATGTTGCTGATGGTGTGTTTGCAATGTATTCAAGTGTACCATGCGTTATTTATAAAATCCCTGTCACGTATGAACAATATACACGGTTCAATAGTTTAATTGAAAAATTCAATAATAATAAAAAACTTTACAAATATAATTTGCTTGGCTTCATCACGATGATGTTCAATATCCCGATTAAGCCAAAACATAGCTTCATGTGTTCACAATTCGTCGCATATATATTACAAGAGGCTGGAATAATCAACTTTAACAAGAGATTATCCCTAGTTAAGCCCGATGATTTCCGCCATATGGATAACTTGCAACTGATTTATTCGGGCGACATAAAGGAATATGGTCAATTATGTGTGTAAATGCAATTCAAGGAGCAGATCGTGAGAAAATTCTATCCAATTAGTCCCCGCCTTTTAAAAAGAAATTACGGGATAATTGTGTTCTTAATATGTGTGCCTTTCTTACAAGTAATATTAACTTTGATACTGCTTATTTGGCTAAAAAAAGATGGGGAAAACGGCGCCGATTTAATAAAGATATTCTTACTTATCATAATTGCTACTGCATTGGTAATAGCATTGATAATCATAATAAGTGTGTTGATTTTACGACCGATATATAGGCTGCATAAGAAGTATACATATATAGAAATTGCGGAAAAAGTCGTTATTTTCAGCCGATACTCCGGCCGTGTCAAATTTACAAACAGTCCCACCATCTATCTTAAAGTACGTGTTATCCCACTCGGAGGGTTTGAGAGTATCCAATTCGTCAACTATAATAGATTTTTATGCAAGGGGAGATCCCTCGAATATCTTGATACTAATATCCGCCTGCGCTATACGATCTGGCGGGGAAATATCAAGTTTGAGAATTGGTGGCTGAATGAAAATGGCTATGATGAGATAGAAGAATTCAAGTTCACTTGCGCCTTCGACAATCCGCAGAAAATCATGCACAATATTAGGAAGGCAGCTTCTTTATATGATAGCTATCTAAAAAAGCGTCAAGTGACGTCTTTTCGCAAGATTAAAGTGAGAAAGAAATAGGTATGTGGGGGTTTTAGCATGGGTTGTCGTAAATGCGGTAGTAGAAATATTAATTTTCAAGTTGTCGCCAAACAGAAAAAGCGTGGCTGCATAATGTCAGTATTATGGATTTTGCTAACTATGATGACTCTCGGTGCTACAATTTGGATTCCTTTACTTATAAGGAAAGGGAGCAAAGTCGTAACATATGGAGTGTGTCAAAATTGCGGATATAAGTGGAAAGCCTAATTCCGACATGAAAATAAGCCGCTAAAGCCTATATAAGGGCTTTAGCGGCTATTCTTTTATGGAGCTACTGGCCGGAATCGAACCGGCGACCTGCTGATTACGAATCAGCTGCTCTACCGACTGAGCCACAGTAGCATTTCTTACTCTAACTAGATTATAATACCCGTAAAATTCATTATTGTCAAGTGTTAATTTCTTCAGCATATGAATTTTCGGTTTACATAATTTATTATGCACAAATGTTCTTATTTAATTTGAATATATCTACAAAATATGTTACTATTGATAATAGATTATAGTGTGAGGTGACATATATGAAAATACTCGAATCATCAGAAAATTATCTGGAAACAATATTGGTATTGAGTAAACGGCTTGGTAATGTACGTTCCATTGATATTGTAAATGAACTTGATTATTCAAAGCCCAGTGTCAGCGTCGCAATGAAAAAATTGCGAAAGGGTGGATATATCGACATCGACGGCGACGGATACATTACACTTACGAATACCGGTCTTGATATAGCAGAGATAATGTATGAACGGCATAAGCTCCTCACAAGGTGGTTAGTGCATCTTGGCGTCAATGAAGAAACAGCATCTGAAGATGCTTGCCGCATTGAACATATCATTAGTGTTGAAACATTTGAAGCTATAAAAGAACATGTTAGTAAGAGTATAAAAATTGATGAGTAATGAAAAAGCCATGAGGGAATCGGACATTCCCCCATGGCTTTTATATTGTTACTTAGCAGGTTCCCCATATAGGATTCCCCTTGTTCCAGTCGCAAGATAGAATCTGCCGAATGTGCGTGGATCGCCGGCAATGCTGCGTATACTCCCGTACATCTGATTTTCATCGTTAATTCGCTGCCAATTTTCCCCCTCGTCGAATGATCGCCAAAATCCATATTCACCATCGATAGTTCCATTGATATATAGAGTCTTAAATTCGCTGTTCGGTGCATTCTTGCCCATTCCTTGGCATTTAACTTTGTCCCCGTCTTTTGAGATCCTTTTCCCTAGGAATGTATCGCTATCCTTATCGTATTTGATGCGCCATAAACCGCCCTCATTCATAGAAATCCAAATTACACCCTCTTTGCCACTTTCGACACGAATTTCAGAACGATTAAGCCCATCAATTCCGCATNGGTGCCCAATATAGAATCCTTCAGGTCGCTGCTTTTGATAAAAAGTTCCTCCTCCGTCACGGCTAACGAAGAATGTAGCATCATCGCCAAATCCGTAGAAAACATCCGGATTCACCCTATCCGCCATAACTTTCAATGCCTTTTCATCATCCTCAATTCTCTCACCATTTAAATCAAAAACAACTGACCTGTGCCAATTCTGCCCCCTATCCCGTGTATAAACAACAGCAGTAATTGGAATGTGGAGTCTTTTCCCTACCGTCCATACAATTGTTCCCCCATCTGCTGAAATTGCTACCCAACCTGAATTGTTATTCGGCTGGCGGATTGTGTCTATTAGTCCATCAATGAATGGGGTAAGCCCATACGGCTGAGGTAGTAACTCCCAACTCTTACACTGATCATCGGATATAATTACTCCACCCTCAGTTTTTCCCGTCCAATTTGCGCGCGGCGTCGCAACTACTGTGTATGGATTGCTATCGGGGAAGTCGCCATTAATGCAAGTTATATATCTATTACCATCTTTATCGGCAAAGGTATTCTCACACGGCTTATCTAAATCCGTAAATGCGAATCCTCCTAAATCGCCGATAATATCGATTACTTTTACATCACCAGCCGGCGGACTATATACATTGAGATGTACTGTTTCTTCTACACCGTTACATTCGGGACGCCATACAACTGTACCGTGCGGAGCATCGTTCAGATTCTCAGTCATAAATATACCTGTGCCGGTATTGAATACCGCCCTATCACTATTGAATGGATCTATTTTTAAATCACTCATCCAATGTATTAAAGATGAATTCCCATTATATTCGGGTTTCATATAAGGTACCGTGAAATCTATTTTCCCGATTTTAAGGTCGTGCAATATCGGTATCCAACTATCCCCATAATTATCGGAAAAGAAAATATATTCTCCATCGGGAGTATATTGTGTCGAACATATTAGTTTACCCTCTCTATCGGGTGAAACGGCTATCCCTCCAATTCCGCCGCCGACCATGCGTTCGGGGCAATCCTCATCAATATAGCCATCGATTCTAGGTGTGATGTTCTTAACATCGGTGGCGGCATTCCCACGTATTTCGTATCGAAGAACCGCACCATCGAATAGATCTCCGCAGTCGCAAGCATAGCAGCTCCAATTATTACGGAAAGCTCGTTCCCCCGATGCTGACATCGATATATAAAGATACTTCCCGTCAAAAGTTGCCCGTTGCCCTACATAGCCTGCATATTTTGAACGTTCATCAATTAAAGGCTCGGGCTGCCCCTCCATGATAGAAAAATTCTTACCCGCATCGGTAGAGATGTAAAGGCTCGCACCCCTAACTTTAGAAGTGGGCGAATTGTACTGTCCCGATGTTGACACAACAATCATATCTGGATTATCAGGATGAATCCATACGAAAGTTATATTNTTTTCGTTATGCGAATTCTTCTCGCATACTTCAATGAAATCCCAGTTCTTACCGCCATCGGTTGAACGCATTAGACCATCGTGCTGTGAGCCGTAATAGATAGTGCCATTGCTATCAAGTTGCAAACGCTCCCCAGTACCACGTCCGGGCGCATTGCCATGTATCCCCGTCGGAATGGGGAAGTATTCGAACGAATCGCCCCTATCACGGGATACACATAGAAGTCCGCTCTTGGAATCGCCGCACGCTATATATAGAGAATCCTCGTCCTTTTCGCATACGGCAATTGATAGGGGATTTGCCTCCCATAACATATCTTCCGTCACATGATTCATGAGGGAATGCCAAATCTTCGTCTTGAAATTATAACGATATACACCGCCGATGTCGGTTCTTGCATATAAGATATTCGCCTTTTTAGGGTGGAATACAAACCCTGTAACGAATCCGCCGCCGGGAACGGGACAATTTTTATAAACATATTTAATTTTTTCTTTAGCTTTCAACGAATACACCTCACATCTATTTGATACCTCTAGTTTACAGTAAAAGCGAATATCCCGTGGGGAATATTTTTAAAGTTAGTGTAGAATAATTATCAAAATAACGCATTTATAGCGCATTAAATAGATTAATTGTGACTAGAGATGTTTATTTCTTCTGTGCGTGTTTATCCGTGCAAAAATTNCCGTATAAAAATCATGAAAAGTATTTNAAATTAAGTAGGATTGTGATATAATAGTTCTAGATGNCGGGGTGTGGCTCAGTTTGGTAGAGCGCTGCGTTCGGGACGCAGAGGTCGCAGGTTCAAATCCTGTCACCCCGACCAAAGTTTTCCCTANATGATTTGAATATGTGACGCAGTTTTTTTAAAGCTAAATGCTTTTATCACTACTTTGCGGTCGGATTTTNCCATAAAAAACACTTTTCTTTAAAAAAGGTATTGACAAATTGTAGTGAGTTGTATATAATACTNGTAATTGAATATTACCATTGCAAACCTATGAGAGGGAGATAACACTGCAAACGGGCACACAGAGAGTTGGAACTTGGCTGAAATTCCGATTGTTAGCGATGTAGTAAATGGACCCTTGAGGGCGTGATGAAAGGCAAAATGCTGAGTATCTTACGACGATTGCACCCCGTTACAGGTGCGGAATGTGATNGCATTCTAATGAGTGGACGCATTTTTGCGTCAAGCAAGGTGGTACCGTAGGTGTATTTTACGCACCTGCCCTTGATTTAGGGCAGGTGCGTTTTTGTATCTAATTTTATAAACACATGAGCCTTGTCATTAGATGTTTAATCAAAAACAATTACAAAAAGGAGAATGTGTTATGAAATTTACACCGTGCCCCAGCCTGGAGGAAGTGAGAGAACTATCTAAAGAATATGATAGAATCCCACTATCTGCCGAAGTTTTTGCCGATATGATAACTCCAATGTCGCTTTTATCTACTGTNAAGGATAAATNNGATAGTATCTTTTTGTTAGAAAGTGTCGACGGTGGTGAAAAGCTTGCACGATATTCGTTCCTAG
>JGI24707J26582_10003210_pt1 | contig 11885 bp, 11 predicted proteins | sample BioPla1DNA1_FD_26582 | JGI IMG/M metagenome (IMG submission 26582) | reverse complement strand
GAAAAGTTAGATTAAACAAGTTAATTTTATTATTACNAATANTGTCCATAGCACTAACTGGATGTAGTACAGTAGACAAAAAAGGGGATGTAGATAAAGATAGTTTTGTCATAGGCATTAGCCAATTGGCAGATCATCCTGCATTAGATGATGCAAGACTAGGCTTTGAAGATGGTTTAAAGGAATTAGGTGTAAATGCTGAAATAATATATAAAAATGCCCAAGGGGATATACCCACAAGTCTTAGTATTGCTCAAAAATTTGTAAAAGATGAAGTCGATTTAATCTATGCAATAGCTACATCAGCAGCTCAAACTGCTAAACAAGCAACTGAGGAAATACCTATTTTGTTTAGTGCAGTTACTGATCCTGTGAAGGCAGAAATAGTAGTAGATTGGGATAATGTAGGTGGAAATATAACTGGTACATCGGATATGGCACCTATAGCATCTCAATTGAAAATGTTTAAAGAAATTGATCCAAATATAAATAAAATTGGAATTATATATAATACAAGTGAGACAAACTCAGAGATACAGCTGGAGGAAGTAAAAAAATTAGCACCACAAGAAGGCTTAGAAGTTGTAGCCATGGGAGTAAGTAATGCAAATGAACTTCCCCAAGCTATAGATTCATTATTAAGCAAAGTAGATGGGGTCTATGGACTTAGTGATAATTTAATAGCTTCCTCTATTGCACTAGTGTCAAAGAAACTTATAGATAAAAAAGTAATATCTGTATTTGCAGAAGAAAGCCAGGTAAAAGGTGGAATGTTAATAACCAATGGACTTAGTTATTATGAATTAGGAAAGCAAACAGCGAAAATGGCAAAAGAAATCTTAGTGGATAAAAAAGAAATTTCTACTATACCTGTGGGATTGGCTGAAAAAACTGTAACTATTGTGAATATAAATACCCTAAGAGCCTTAGGTTTAGATGAAAATATTNCACCATTTAAAGATGCTATAAAAGTTGGAGAATAGATTAAAAAAAATTTAATAATATGCTAAGCTTATGTGATTATATTCCGTTTTAGGAGTTTTAAATGGGACCATGAGTATTTAAATTTAAAATATTTTTAAATTTCCCTTGACAATATTGGTTTAAAGTACTAAAATATACCTTAAGATTTAAATGCTATGATGGAGAGAAAGATACCATTGATTATTTACAGAGAGTTGGGAAGGGTGAAAACCAACAATAACAAGGTATGCAATATACACTCCTAAGCAGATTTGTTGAATGAATTTTCTAGTAGACAAATCCGAAAGCCCATCGTTACAGGGGATAGGACTGTTAGGTCTGATTGAAGAGATGACTTTTGTCATAATTAGGGTGGTACCGCGGATATAATCTTTCGTCCCTATGAATAAGTTAAAAACTTATTCATAGAGATGAAAGATTTTTTTATTACCCTATTATTCCATGGAATTCAATCTACACTAATTATCCTAAAATATTAATAGTCTTAGGGAGGATAATAGAATGAAAAAGAATAAGCTTAGTAAATCAATAGTATTAATATTGACAATTACATTATTATTAACAGCTTGTAGTAATGCTAGTACACAAGAAAAAATTACTCAAGGTAAAAGTAAATTTATAATTGGCATTAATCAATTGGCAGAACATCCTGCCTTAGATGATGCAAGACGTGGATTTGAAGATGGATTAAAAGAACTTGATATAGATGTGGAAATAAATTATCAAAATGCACAGGGAGATATTCCCACTGCAACTACCATATCCCAAAAATTTGTAAAAGATAAGGTGGATTTAATCTATACAATTGCAACATCATCAGCCCAGTCAGCAAAACAAGCAACTGAGGAAATACCTATATTATTTAGTGCAGTAACAGATCCTGTAGAAGCTGAATTAATAGAATCCATGGAGAACCCTGGTGGGAATATAACTGGAACATCAGATGCTAGTCCAATGGATAAACAACTACAACTTTTTAAAGATTTAGATGAAAATATTCGTAAAGTTGGAATTATATTTAATACTAGTGAACCTAATTCTCAGGTACAGGTGGAGATGGCAAAAGAACTAGCCCCATCTATGGGACTAGAAATTATAGCCATGGGGATATCCAATATAAATGATATACCTCAAACTGTAGATTCCCTTGCTAAAAAAGTAGATGGAATATATACCATAACAGATAATATGGTGGCTTCAGCTATAAATGTAGTTTCAGAAAAGGCTAATGCCAAAGGTTTAATAACAGTAGGTGCTGAAGAATCCCATGTAAGTGGCGGAATTCTTATAACAGATGGAATTAGTTACTATGAATTAGGAAAACAGACTGCACAGATGGCAAAAAAAATATTAGTAGATGGTGAATCTCCTGCTAATGTTCCATCGGAAACTGCAAGAAATACTAAGAAAGTTTTCAATAAAAATACACTAAAGGCTTTAAAACTAGATGAAAACAATGAAATATTTAAAGATGGAATAAAAATAACTGAGTAGTAAATTGGAGGGTTTAGTTAATGAATACATTAATAATTACATCAATAGAACAAGGGTTAATATTCGCAGTATTGGCTATGGGTGTGTTTTTAACATATAAGATATTGGATATGCCAGATCTTTCAGTTGAAGGAACTTTCCCCTTTGGAGCATTTCTATTTGCTAGATTTGTATCCATGGGGATTCATCCCATAATAAGTACTCTTATGGCTTTTGGCTTTGGTACCTTAGCTGGATTATGTACAGCAACTTTGTTTACAAAATTAAAAATTAAACCTATATTAGCTGGAATATTAACTATGACCATATTATATTCTGTAAATCTTAAGACAAATGGAAAGTCCAATGTACCACTTTTTAATTATAGCTCAATCTTCCATAAAGGCTCTATACTATTGATATTGATTGTAATTGTATTATTAATAAAGATAATCCTAGACCTTTTTCTAAAAACTGAAACTGGATATTTATTAATAGCTACAGGAGATAATGAATCTTTAGTAAGGTCTCTAGGTGAAAGTAGTAATAAATATAAATTAATAGGGCTTATGTTAGCCAATGGTTTAGTAGCTCTAAGTGGGGCATTGATGGCACAATATCAAGGATTTGCAGATATGACCATGGGCAACTCCATTATTGTAGTTGCTCTTGCATCTATAATAATTGGAGATACCATTAGGAAGAATTCACAAATATTGAAAAATACAACTAGGGTAATTATTGGAGCTATTATTTACAAATTAATTGGAGGCATAGCTATAGATTTAGGCTTAAATCCAAATGATTTAAGAGCTGTAAATGCTTTAATAGTAATAATTTTCATATCTTATAATAATTTTGCAGCTGATTTCTTTAAGTTTGGAAAATCCAAAGGGGGGGAACAAATTGCTAAAAACAATTAATTTATCAAAAAGCTTTAATAGAGAAACGGACAATGAAATAAATTTATTTAACAATTTCAATATAGAAATAGAAAAAAACAAATGTACTGCAATAATCGGCCCAAATGGCTGTGGGAAAAGCACTCTTCTTAATATAATTGGTGGAAGTGTAATGGCAGATGAAGGTCAAATAATATTAAACAATAGGGACATAAGCTCCCTACGTGAAGAAGAGAGGGCTATATACATTGGCAGAGTATATCAAAGCCCTTCCATGGGGGTAAGTCCATCTCTCACTATTTTAGAAAATATGGCATTAGCTGATAAAAAGGGAGAAAAATTCTCTTTAAGACCATTGGTTAAAAAAGATAGGATTCCTAAATATATAGAGCTATTAAAAGATTTAGATTTAGGTCTTGAAAATAAATTAAACACAAAGGTAAAATATCTATCTGGTGGACAAAGACAATCCCTGTCCTTAATAATGGCAGCAATGAAATATCCTGAACTCTTACTTTTAGATGAGCATACAGCAGCCTTAGACCCAAAGACATCCCAAGTAGTGATGAAAAAGACAAAGGAATTAATTGAAAAATATAAGATTACTACAATAATGATATCCCATAATATGAGAGATGCCATAGAGTATTCAGACAGGATANTAATGTTAGATAAGGGAGAGATAGTACTAGATAAGCCTAGTTGGGAAATAACAGAAAGGGAATTGATAAATATATATAGTGAAAAAATAGTAGCATAAATATTTGGAAACAAAAAATATAGCAATAAATATTTGAACCTGGAAAATATTTGAACCTGGCACTAACATACTAACTTATTGACAAATCAACAAATATAGTAACTTGGCGCCAACTTTAATTTCTCCGTAACAAAGTGGAGGCACAAGTTGTGAGTGTGCGCTAGCGCCAACCTTAATTTCTAATTGCTATAAATTGGCTATTATAATATAATTTCCTTAGGACTAAACTCTAATGTATGATGGAGTTTGCTAATTTTTACGATGATATACATAAGTATATATTAGTGGGGTGTGGAAAGGAGAATTATTGTGTGGAATAATTTAGAGAAACCTTGGCAAGAAGCAATAAGTTTAGCATGGGAGGCATATAAAAAAAGAACCATACCAATTGGCTGTGTAATTGTAAATAAAGAGGGAGAAATAGTTTCAAAAGGGCAGAATCAAATATTTGATTTATCAAGTGGCAATCCATTGGCAGGAACAAATATGGCTCATGCTGAGATGAATGCACTATTAGGACTTAATGAAATAGATCATCCTGAAATTAGATCTTACATACTCTATACTACAATGGAACCATGTCCCATGTGTTTTGGCACTGCTATAATGATGAATATACGAAATATATCTTATGGAGCAAGAGATGGTTTTGCAGGTGCCACTTCCCTAAATGATAAATTAGATTATATAAAAGGCAAAAATATCAATATTGAATATGAAGGTGGGGAAATAGAGGTTTTTCAATTAATACTACAATCTGTTTATGAATATGAGCGACAACATCTAAGAATAGAAAATATATTAAGTACATGGAAAGATGTAAACAACTTAGCTATTAATTGGGGAAAAAAATTGTATAACATAGGATATTTTCCCCAGGCAGTTAATGAAAATAAATCTATAGAGAAAGTATACAATGAGGTGGCAGCCTTTACTTTTTCTCCTGCTCCTAAAAATACAGATAATAATCTTTAATAAGCTCAAAGGGTTCACCTTGGAACCCCTCTTATATTTTTCTTATAATTTAGCTTGGTTTTCTAAATGATTCTAACAATCTAATATAGTGGTTTGCTTCTCTTAATACATGGTCTCCTAATAAGGGGGCCATTATAGATTTAATTTTACAAGCTATTAGACCTTCTGTTCCAGCAGTTTTAAATTTTTGAATTTCTATAGTTGCTTTTAATGTTTCTTCAGTTATTCTATGAATATCTTTTTTATTTGCCTTTTTTGTTATCTCCATTAATTCTTCAAATATTTCTCCAAATCTATTAGCAGTATTAAATAAATCTTCTTCAGATGGATCTAATAGTCCTCTAATAAATAAAGCATGTTGCCCCATTATAGTATCCCAAAATATTTCTTGTTCTAATATGTTATTGTGTGGTTTCATTTTTTTCTGTAGATCCATTAAGTTGCTTAAATATAATTTAGCTTCTCTTAAAATATGTTCTACTAGAAGTGGATATAGAGCAGCAAAAATTTCACATTTAACTAATAGAGCCAGTACTTTTTCTTTAAATTGAATAACTTCTTTAACTAAATTCATTGTTCTTTGATTTAAATCAAAAACAAGTTCTTCTAAATTATTTGGACAGTTATAATAGGGTTCTGAGGTCAAATTCAATTCTTTTAAGGTTATTTCCTTGTCTATATATATACCAGTAAGATTTTCTGTTATAGTTTCTGCATCTAGTGTATATTTTGTTACAATTTCATTAGAGCTTAATACTTCTTTACTTATAATTCCATTAGATAAGGTTAAAGTCTCTTCTAATATTTCTTCAAAAGAATTTTTTAGCTGATTTGCTTCTAAAATAAGATTATTATTTATTGGTAAAAAACCAGCTTCCATAAAAAGCAGATGCTCTTTCATAATTCGTCCAAAAAATAAATTAGTTTCCAATGATATTCTAATAAAATCCATTTTTGATAACATAAAATTCCTCCCTACAATTTACTATTTAGTAAATTGTATTTAATAATAGGGAGGTTTATTCGTAAGATTTAAATTTAGAAAAGAAAACTCCCTTCTATTTAACAGAAAGGAGTTTTACTTTTTATGCTAATGCTTCTTTTGCAAAAACTTTCTTTATTTTATCCATTGCCCAATCTATTTCTTCTTTTGTTATTACTAGAGGTGGTGCAAAACGGATTGTATATTCATGGGTGTCTTTACATAATACACCTAGTTCTGCTAATTCTTCACAATAGGGTCTTGCTTCTCTATCTAAATCTACTCCAATTAATAAACCTCTTCCTCTTACTTCTTTAATTATAGGAGAATCCATTTCTTTTAATTGTTCCATAAAATATTCTCCCATTTCTACAGAATTTTCCAGTAGGTTTTCATTTTCTAATACATCAAGTGCTGCAATAGCACAAGCACAAGCTAATGGATTTCCACCAAAGGTAGAGCCATGGGAACCTGGATTAAATACTCCAAGGATTTCTTCATTAGCTGCTATGGCAGATATAGGCATCACTCCACCACCTAATGCTTTACCCATAATATAAATATCTGGTTCTACATCTTCCCAATCACAGGCGAAATACTTACCTGTACGACCAAGGCCAGTTTGAATTTCATCTGCAAGGAATAATACATTATTTTCATTGCATATTTTAGCAGCTTCTTTTAAAAATCCATCTCTAGGCATTATAATTCCAGCTTCTCCTTGTATAGGTTCAGTTAAAAATGCTGCTGTATTTTTGTTTATTGCAGATTTCAGTGCTTCTACATCTCCAAAGGGTATGGATTTAAATCCAGGGGTGTATGGTCCAAAGGCACGTCTTGCATTTTCATCGTTTGAAAAGGAAATTATGGTGGTAGTGCGACCGTGGAAATTACCATGGGATACTATAATTTCAGATTGGTTTTCGGGCACCCCCTTCACATCGGTGGCCCAACGTCTGGCGGTTTTAATTGCAGTTTCCACTGCTTCTGCACCAGTATTCATTGGAAGGACTTTATCCTTACCTGTAAGTTCTGCTACTTTTTTACAAAAAGGTGCTAACACATTATTTTCGAAGGCTCTAGATGTCAATGTTACTCTGTCAGCTTGATCCTTTAAGGCCTCAATTACTTTTGGATGTCTATGGCCATGATTCATTGCAGAATAGGCACTAAGCATATCAATGTACCTACGCCCTTCAGGATCCTCAACCCATACCCCTTCGGCCTTAGCAATAACTATTGGTAGTGGGTGATAGTTTTTTGCACCATATTTAGCGTGCATTTCAATTAACTCTTGACTAGTGTACACATTTTCCACCTCCTTAGAAAATATCGTTGATAAATTAATTTTAATTAAATCCTGTTTTAAAAATTCATAATTTACTAAATTGTCTAAAGTTTCTATATTTATTTTATCTGATATTTAAGATATATGTCAACCATTTATAAGGATATTATCAATTAATTCTTAAATAAGAAAATTCTCCCTTGTCCCGCTAATTGACATTGGTATGTAAATTTGCTATAATAATAAATGCAAATATAATATGGGGGCGAAAAGGTTTCGACGGGGATGTGGAAACAGGAGTAGCGAGTCGTTGTCGCCAAGCAACGTAAAAAGTGGCAAACTAAATTAAACGCAAACGATAATTACGCATTTGCAGCTTAATTAAAGCTGCACGTTCTACCTAAGACACCCACGACTTGGGATAGAGCGCCATTTAGTGGGGAACCGAGCCTTACAAAGCTTTGAGTAAGGAACGGAAATTATGAAGCTACCAAAACTTGAACCTTGTCAGTAGGGGTCAAGTGGAGGGAATGTTAAATTACTGACTGCACTCGGAGAAACTCTTGTGGAAGTGTTTTCGGACGTGGGTTCGATTCCCACCGCCTCCACCATAAAAAGCTATAATATTGATACAATAGAAACTCCTTGATTTCAAGGGGTTTTGTTTTTTTATTTCAAATAAAATTTAGTAGAAGTTAGTTAATCTATTTGGTAGAATAAAGGAAATCAAGGATATGTGATTTAAATAATTGATATATATATGTAGATTTAAGCGTCATAAAAAAAGTATATTAGTTGGAGGTTTTATGGAGGGGTTTTTTAGTAAATATAAAGAAATGCTATTATTTATGTTAGTATATTGGTTTTTCTGTTTTATCATGGTTTTTCACGATGGTAGTTTCCTTTATTTAATGCTATCGTGGAATGTCTTATTAGCGATGTTGCCATTGATTTTCATTAAAAATTCAGAAAAAAGTTTAATGCAGGGTAAGCTCGGTTACTCTGTTTTGTGGATGATTCCCTGGTTGTTATTTTTCCCCAATTCAGTTTACATGATAACAGATTTTATTCATATATCAAATGATAAGTTTATGTGGATAGTTGAAGTAGAAAAATACTCCCTAGATAGTGGGGTTGTCTATAGTACTGATATTATGATTTGGGCTAAGTTATTAATTATTAGTATTGGATTCATATTTGCTCTATTAGTTGGTTTAGAATCTTTTTATATTTTTGAACGAAATCTAAAAGAGGTTACTTCCAAAGGTATATCTTTTACAGGAGTCGTATTAGTTTCGCTGCTATCTGGAATAGGTGTATATATTGGAAGATTTCTAAGATTTAACAGTTGGGATATACTTTTTAATCCAATTCAATTGATAAAAGAGATAGTAATATCAATAGATAGTTTTTCAATTCAATTTGTTACTATTTTTACTATATTTATAATAGGTTGCTATATTCTTTATAGGATATTTAGGCAAATAATTAGCTCTTAGAATTTAGTAACAATACAATGCAAGATTAGATTGATGGGAAGATACGACACATTCTGCAGCAAATAGTAGAATGAATTTGAATCTAACTTATCATTATCTACAATGGGAATACTTAAAAACAGAGGTGAAATACATGGAAATAAAAGATTTATTAAAAATAGTTAATGAATCTGATAGAGTCTCAGCTTTGTATGACATATTTGAGGAAGGGACAAGACTATCCACAAAAGCAGCTCAAGTAGAATTTTTGACAACAATAAGACAGATTGAAAAACATCTTAAACCTGGAATGAAAATCCTTGATTTAGGTGCTGGAACGGGAGAATATAGTTTGTTTTTTGCAGGACAAGGATTCGATGTAGTTGCAGTAGAGCTAGTAGCAAAACATGTAAATCAAATAAAGGAAAAGATAAGTGAGGAGATGTCAATAGAAGTAATTCAAGGAAATGCTCTAGACTTATCAATAATAGAAGATAAAAGCTATGATATAGTACTATGTTTTGGGCCTTTATACCATTTATCTAAAATGGAAGACAGGATGAAATGTATAAGTGAAGTAAAACGGGTTTGTAAAGATAATGGAAAGATGTTCTTTGCTTTTATTTCAAATGATATGGTTATTATAACGGAAACATTTTTATACAATCCTAATTTTTTATTAGAAGATTTATATAATCGTGAAACTTTTAAGGTTGTTGATTTTCCATTTGTTTTTCATACAGTAGATGATTGTAGAAAGCTATTAAGGGATGCAGAACTAAATATTATTTCAGAAATAGCCGCAGATGGCTTAAGTGAACTTTTTCAAGATAAGATAAATAAAATGGATAATGAAAGCTATGAACAATGGTTAAATTATCATTTCTATTGCTGTGAGAAACCTGAGTTTTTAGGGACTAGTAATCATTTATTATTTGTAGCAGAGAAGTGATCGTATGTTATCTATAAAAAATATATATTTAAAAAGTCTTTGTAGCTAGGTGCACAATTTAGCGTTAATATACCTTTTAGCGTTAATCGAATATTGCTAAATTGTATTAAGATTTCAGTCATTAGACATAAAAGAACTTAAATATTGATACAATAGAAACTCCTTGATTTCGGGGGGTTCGTTGTATTTTGGGGATAAATTTAAGATAGGATTTTTATACCTAGTAAATAAGAATAGTATATTATTCCTATTTACAGTATAATATAATTAAGGCAATTAGAGTAATAGGAAAATAGATCCATGGAGGTAAATATGGCATTTAACATGAATGATATTAAAGAGGCCTTAGAAAAGGATAATATACAATGGAGTGGACATATATTAACTAGAATGCAACAGCGAGGAATAAAAATTAAAGATATTATAAATTGTCTTTCAAATGGAGAAATTATAGAATATTATGAAGATGACTATCCCTATCCCAGCTGTCTTGTATTAGGTAGCACAGATGGTAATAAAAGTATTCATGTTGTATGTGCTTTAGAAGGGGATAATATTTGGATGATAACAGCATATTATCCAGCCAAAAGTGAATGGTTAGATGATTTTAAAACTAGAAGGAGGTAGGATTATGAATTGCATTCTTTGTAAGGCTAATTTAACAAAAGGAAAGGTAAATCATATTGTTGATTTAAGGGAAGGAATAATCATTATTAAAAATGTGCCTGCCAACATCTGTGATCAGTGTGGTGAATATTACTTGGATACTAAAACAGCCCTAGAAATAGAATCTATGGTAGATGAAATAAAGAAAAACAAGGCGGAAGTATTTATTGTAAATTATGATGAAATGGTAGCTTAATGGCATAAGATGAGGATGGAACTAAAATTAAACAGGAAATATTATAAAAATTAGAACCTGCTGGTTTAAAAGCGATAAAGCCATAGACTAGTGGGTTATTTTTTATTTCAAATAAAATTTAATAGAAATTAGATAATATATTTGATAGAATAAAGGAAATCAAGGATATGTGATAAAAATAATTGATGTATATCTGTAAGAAAGTGTGCGATATATAAAAGATGTAAAATAACTTAATAAATAGAAATTTGAAAAGGAGAAATGAATGAATAAAATAGGATTAAACATGGCTACAGCATTTTTATGGGTAGCTATATACTTTGGAGTTATGCTACTATATACTTTTCTGGATGTTTATATATGGCGAAAAATCATGCCCGAATATTCGCATTATTTAAATGCTATTTTCACTATAGCTTCTGTTATAGGATTTATCATTTTGCTTTGTAATAAAACAGGTTATAAAGTTAGAGTTTTTGAGAATATTACAATTACAAATATTCTCTTAGCAGTTGGCTGTTCTATACTATTTTATTTTCTTTTAGATAAATGTTTTGACCCAATATTTGAAAATCTATATCCCACTAGTGTGCAAGCGTATCAAGATACAATACAATCGTTATTAAGGTCACCGATTACTAGTTTCCTGCAAGTATGCATTATTGCACCTGTTATTGAAGAAATACTTATGAGAGGAATTTGTATTAGGTGGATTGAAAGACTCTTATGGAATTAGCACAGCGCTATTAATATCGGCGACTCTATTTGCACTGCTTCATTTTAATATGGTTCAGACGTTGTCTGCTTTTATTTGTGGAATTATACTTGGGATTCTTTTCGTTAAAACAGATTCAATTTTGAGTTGTATGCTTGCACACTGTGGATATAATTTAATTTCATTTGTTATAATGATTATGCCTTACATAAATAGATAAATTCCAAGTTGTAGAGTTGATGTAATATAATTTTAGATTTAGCTAAGGCGTAAGAACTTTTTTATTGGTTTAAGAATACCCCCTGCTAAACAGGTGGTTCTAAAAAGTTTCCAGCATTAAACAGAAAATATCTCCAATGATATAATAAAGTTAGGTGAATAAATTTTGAAAATCAAAGAAAAACCAAAGGATATTTTAATTAATATTTTAAAACAATATGGAGTACAAGACAAAGTCTTAAATAGACTAACTTGTAAATATATGCTTCATATTGATGAGTTAAGTGAAAAGTAT
>JGI24707J26582_10003208_pt1 | contig 11889 bp, 6 predicted proteins | sample BioPla1DNA1_FD_26582 | JGI IMG/M metagenome (IMG submission 26582) | reverse complement strand
CAGGTATAACACTTGGTTTAGCTAAGACGAAATGTAATAATATGGATAAAATTATCTTGATTTTTAACTTTATATGTGAAAATTGCATAAAAAAGTAGTGGAAAAACTAAAATAAAAATGTTTTTATATTGCATTAATTGGTAACTCGTATTATAATGAGGCTGTAGTAAATTTATTACTTTAATTGGAGGGTAAAAGTATGAAAAAAACGAAATGTATTATCGTTGCCCTACTTCTTATTGTTATGACTGCATTTTTATTTAGCGGTTGTGGCAAGAAGTATGAGGCACTAGCCACTGGCATTGAAGGGGAAATTACAGTAATGCTTTGGTCTGGCTCCGGTACCTACATGGAGGATATTGGACATCAGAATTTATCTCCTGCTGATTTAACTGGCCAGAATGAAGCAGCAGTGTATGCTATGGCAAAGAAATTTAATGAGACTTATCCTAACATCAAGATTAATGTATTTGCTAAAGTTGGTGGACCACATGATAATGAGACACCTTGGGCACAGGAATTAGAAAACTTTAAAGCAGAACACGGCAAATATCCTGATATCTATGCATCCACAGATCTTTCTGGTGATGTTGCTAGAGGTATGGTAGCGGACTTGTCCGTATTTTCCAATGACCCAGTATACCAATCCTTTAATCCTTCTATTATGGCTATGATGAATTACTATGGTTTCCAAGCAGGACTTCCACAGTTCATCCAACCATGGGGAGTATATGTGAACAAGGAATTAGCAGAGCAGAACAATATAGATATACCACCGATTGATTGGAATATTGATGAATACACAGCATTTGCCACCTCTGGAGATAATAAGAACTTCTGGGGAGCAATGGACATTCCTATGAGTTTTATTAATACTGGAACAAAAGATATCAACTACGCGCTTGTAAACCATGATGGGGAAGGCGATCATATCAATCTTACATCAGAAGCTGTAGCTGATTTATTAGAATACATACCGAAGTGGTCAAAATCGGCAATCTGGACACAGAATGATATTGGCGGTGTTCCCCTTGAAGTTATGGAGGCCAATGGTTGGTGGGGTTATAACTTCTTTAAGAATGGTTATTGCTTAAGTCTAGATGGTGATCCTTGGATGATGGGTGATGCAGCAAATCCAACTCCGGGACATTGGGGAACAGTACAGTCGAACGATTGGGATATCTACCCAAGACCGAGTACGGATTATCAAGAGAATACCATCGGTATTGTTTTAGATCCTATGGCAATCCACAACTACGCAATGGATGATGGCAATCCGGAATGGACGGAAGAAGAGAAAATGAAGCTTCAAGTTGCTTATACCTTTGCCTCCTTCTGGGCAGGTAGTACGGATGCTATTAAAGCTAGAGCAGAACAGTTATGGACAGATCAAGGCGTGGAGAAGACAGCATTGAATGACTCCTTGCCACTGGTAACAGGAGAAGAATTTGATAAGCAAATGGAGATTTGGTATTCCACTTCTACCCACGAGCGTTTCTCCGATGAGAAAAAGATGCCTGGTTTCCAGAAAGTTCTTGAACTTTGGGAGAAAGGTCAGTTCTGGGATATCTCAGATAAGGCATATCCATATTACGTTATGGAGGATGGCACAAGAAGAGAAGCAAGTTATGAATGGACCTATATCTATGACATTAATATTGCCGGAGCTTTAAGAACCGATCCCAACTGGTTAGATCAGGTTAAAGCAAAACTTCCGGATTGGAATAAGACAATCAATGAGCGTTATGATTTGGCAGAGCAACAGTTGAAAGATGGCTTAAGAGAATTCTATGGTTTTACGGATGAGGATTTTAAGAAGAAATAAATTAGACCTATAGAAGCTATATGGGGTTGTTGCAAAACAAATATTTATTCTTGCTTTGCAACAACCTTTACCATAAGGGGAGCGAGTTACAATGAAGAATAGAAGGCAGAAGGTATTCATTGCATTGATGTGGATTGCTGCAGCAGGTGTTATTGCAGCCTTGTTTCTGTTTGGAAATAATACCAAGTATATTTCTGNGANAAATAATACCAAGTATATTTCTGGGACTGAAGAAGATAAAGTTCAAGCCGCCTTTTCCTTATTGAATAATTCCTTGGGTAATAGGCCGACAAGGTATTCACAATTTATGGCCAATGGGGAAATGCAAACTGGACGAGGTAGATATACTGCACAACCTGATTCGGGTCTGGAGCTGGAGGACTATGACGGATTAGCAGTATCGTTAGATTACAATGAAACAGCAGAATATTTAATAGAGATTGATACACCAGGACTTTATTATCTGATCATGGATTATAAGCCGATGCAAGATACTTTGGCGGATTTTCATGTTGAAATTATGATAAATGATAATCAAGATTTTGATGAGATGAAGAATATTGGGTTGCCATTATACTGGAGTGACGAAACGAAAGATTATCCGGTCGACCGGTATGGGGATCAGGTGGCTCCAAGACAGGTTAGAAGAGAAGAGTGGACGGAAGCTTATTTATATAACAATACATATTATACTTGTGATCCCTTGCTATTTAATTTTGATGCAGGAATAAATGTGATAAAGATTACGAATATATCCAATGATGGTTTGGGGCTAGGAACCATAATAGCAGAAGCTCCACCATTGGAAGTGCCTACCTACGAGGACTACCATATGCAATATACAGGTTCTTTGGTGACTTCCATGGTTACGATTAATTCCAATAGCTATGCCTGGAAAAATACGACACAGGCAATCTATGGCTCGGAGAATAATCCTGCCCTCATGCCTCATGATAGTGAATATAAATTGTTAAACACTTTAAATTGGACTGAATCGGGTTCTGAAGTTACATATGAAATGGAAGTTCCCGAGGATGGTTTCTATCATATTGCATTACATTATAAGAATTCCAAAGAAGAATTCGATGTTTTTAATACAATTCGCATTGATGGCCTTGTTCCTTTTAAAGAACTTAAAAACTATGCCTTTGCTTCTACAGGAAGCCACTGGGAGAATGAAGTCTTAAGTGATGAGCAAGGCATTCCTTACGAGTTCTATCTTACCAAAGGTGTTCACACCATTACGCTACGATCTGAGATGGAACCAATAGTAGAAGCATATCAGTACGCAAGACTGATTTCTGAACATGTCATGCAATTGGAGTTGGAAATTACCAAGATTACCGGTGCAAATCGTGACGAGAACCGTACCTGGCAGATGACCAGGTATATTCCGGAGATACCGGATTATCTGGAGGCTTACGTCACCTTAATTAATCACATAAAATATACTCTACAGAACTACACCCCCAATGGCGTGAATAGTGCGCTTTTGTCTTATCTGGATAAGGCGNTGGACTTTATTGTAGAGATGCAGGAATACCCCGATGAGATTGCCTTATATAAGCAGAATCTAACTTCGGGAAGAGATAATTCGGTACTGAAATCCATGAGTAATTTCACTACGGAATTAGTAACACAGGACTTCTCCTTGGATCGAATCTATGTCTATGGTAATCAGGAATTACCAAGAGCAAATGCAAGGATTTTATCATCCTTAGGCAATGGCTTTAAGACCTTAATCTATTCCTTTACATCGGAGAAGTTTAATCAGTATAATGATCCAGAGGCTCTAAATATCTGGGTTAATAGAGCAACCACCCATGTGGATCTGCTTCAAAAAATGGCAGATACCGAATTTACACCGAAGACAGGCATCAAGGTTAAGATATCCATTATGCCAGATGCCAATAAATTAACATTGGCACAAGCGGCGAACGAGACACCAGATCTGGCTTTGGGATTACTATCCCATTTACCTTTTGAACTGGCAAGCCGTGGAGCAATCTATGATATGACTCAGTTTGAAGATTTTTGGGCGGTAGCAAACCGTTTTGTTCCTGGCTCTCTCGTGCCCTATACCTATAATGAAGGGGTCTATGCGATACCAGAGACTTTAGATTTCTATGCCCTAATCTATCGTAAAGATATTTATGACAGTCTTGGTCTAAAACCACCGAACACTTGGCAGGAGGTTACGGAGCAATTACCGACTCTACAACGATATGGAATGAANTTCTATCATAATATTTCTTCCGGTGTTGGTTATAAGTGGTACTATCAGACGTCTTCCTTAATACTGCAACATAATGGAAGGCTATTTACTGAGGATGGGCTTAGAACAGCCATAGATCAACCAAATGGAGTTAAAGGAATACAGGCTTTGGGCGACTTGTTCATTGCTTATTCTCTTCCCAAGGAAGTAATCTCTTTCTTTGATTCCTTCCGCTATGGTACTTTGCCTATAGGAATTGTGAATCTAAATGACTACATTTTAATTAAAAATGGTGCACCTGAGCTTGAAGGTCAATGGAGATTGTCAGATTACCCAGGAACAATTCAGGAGGATGGAACGATTTCTAGATGGTATATTGCTAATGGCACGGGAGGCGTTATTTTTAAAAACTCAGAGAAGGTTAATGATGCCTGGGAATTTCTAAAATGGTGGACCGATTATGAAACTCAAGTGAACTATACCTATACCTTGCAATCTACCTACGGTAAGACCTTTGTCTGGCTACCTTCCAATGTGGAAGCCGTAAAAGAGGCTCCCTTTGATCAGGCAGATAAACAGGTAATTCTTGATCAAATTGTATGGCTTCGAGATATCACCAGAACTCCGGGACAATATATGCTGGAGCGTTCCATTTCCGATATTTGGAATACCATGATTAATGACGGAGTTACTGCTCAAGTAGCAATTGATGAACAAGTAATTGGTATCAACCGAGAAATTAACCGTAAGATGAAAGAGTTGGGCTATTTTGATACAGAGGGTAACCTTGTGAAATCCTATGTAATCCGAGATGTGGATTGGATTGCCCAGCAGATGAAAAATGCTAAGCAGGAGGTGGAGTAGATGGCAAATAGGAATGCAAGACCTAATCAATCAAAGAAGTATAAGCTACGCTTTCAAAGAGAAAGCATACAGGCATTTCTGCTTCTGCTTCCCTATGGACTTCTTTTCTTCACTTTTATTGCTATTCCCATTGCGGTTGCTATTGGGCTGTCCTTTACTTATTTTGATGTTATTAATAAGCCGACTTTTGCAGGGTTTAGCAACTATATAGTTTTACTAACACAGGATGAAGCATTTCTTAAATTCGTTCTGCCGAATACTTTTAAGTATGCATTTATAGTAGGACCTGGTGGTTATGTATTATCTTTCCTACTTGCATGGATGCTGGCACAGATTCAAAAGGTACCAAGAACCATTCTATCCTTGGCAATCTATACCCCATCCATGCTTGGTAATGTATTTATCGGCGTTATTTGGAAGTCAGTATTCTCTGGTGATCAAAGTGGGATCTTCAACCATCTTCTGATGAAGTTGGATATTATTGATCAGCCGATCATGTTCCTACTGTCGCCAGATTATTTGATGAATATTATGATTTTTGTATCACTCTGGTCTTCCATGGGAATTGGTTTCTTAGCCATGGTGTCCGGTATTTTAAACATCGATGAGCAATTATATGAAGCAGCTTATGTCGATGGTATGAAGAATCGTTTCCAAGAGATTATCTATATTACCATTCCTTCCATGAAGCCACAGATGCTATTCGGTGCGGTTATGTCCATCGTTAATGCCTTCAATATGGGATGGATTGGCGTTACCTTATCCGGTATGAATCCGACTCCTGGTCTTGCAGGGCAGCTGATTACCAATCATATTGATGATTATGGCTTCCTGCGGTATGAAATGGGGTATGCAGCTGCGGTATCCGTGGTTCTATTACTAATTGTAACCATGTTCTCCAAAGTTGCTCATGGACTATTCGGAGAGAAAGATGAGTTAGAGTGAGGAAAAAGATTTAGCTAAAAAGATTTAGCTATGAAGGGCATTAAATTTTATCTATATATCAAAGATTTGAAGGTAAGTATGCATACAATTCATGCAGAAGAAAGGTATGGTTTATATGGCAAGATATCAGGGAAATAAAATGAATCCGAAACGTTTCTCCGTTTCGCAAATAAAATTTTACATCATACTCATACCGCTTGGCATTTTTATGATATTACCGGTTGTTATGGTTATTAATAAAGCATTTAAGCCACTGGGAGAACTATTCGCTTTCCCACCAACTATATTCGTAAGGGAACCAACCTTAAAGAACTTCCGGGATCTATTTACCTTATCCGGTACAACAGGAGTGCCAATGACACGGTATTTATTTAATTCAATTATGATATCCATTTTTACGGTAGTTATTAATGTCATAATTACAATCAGTGCGGCCTATGCATTTTCAAAGAAAAAGTTTCGTTTGAAAGGTGCCTTGTTTAATATCAACCAGATGGCATTGATGTTTGTAGCGACGGCCGTATCTGTACCAAGGTACATAGTTATTGTTAGGACGGGTTTAATTAATACCTGGCTCGCCCATATACTTCCTCTTATCGCTATGCCAGTAGGGCTTTTCTTGGTAAAGCAATTTGTAGACCAAATCCCCAATGCATTGATTGAGGCAGCAGTTATGGACGGGGCCAAGGATCTTAAGATTATACAGAAAATAATAATTCCCTTGACGAGGCCGGCATTGGCCACATCTATTGTATTAACATTCCAATCAGTATGGAATGCAACGGAGGCTTCCAATAACTTTATAACCAATGATACGATGAAGACCCTAGCGTTCTATTTGAATTCTTTATCAACCAATAATGCCATTGCAGCAGAAGGGATGGCAGCGGCGGCTTCCGTAATTTTGTTCCTGCCAAACTTAATCATATTTATCCTGATGAATTCTCAGGTTATGAATACAATGGCACATTCGGGTATTAAATAGGAGGCAACAATAATGATAAAAAGTATGAAAGCAATTATTTGCGTGTTGATTGCCTTAGCTATTTGCAGTGTGCCAACGCTCACTGTTTCAGCATCACAGGCAACAAGTTATACCTATACATTAGATGAGGATGGCTATTGGACACGCACCCAGGACGCCTACCTTCCAGATAAGACGATTACTAATCTGGAATTGGCAGCACCGGATGATCTATATATTGATCAGGATAATATGCTCTACATAGCAGATTCCCAGAACCGTAGGGTTGTCAAATATTCGATTGATACAGGTACGGTAGTTGGAATTCTGGAGAATGAAAGCTTAAAGAATCCGAGAGGAGTTTTTGTCACAAAAAAAGGGGATATCTATGTAGCAGATCCTTCTGCAAAGATGGTTTTCCAATTTGATAAGGATTTTAACCTGCTGCAGTCAATTGGCAGGCCGACAACTCCATCTTTCGCGGATACACCATTTGAGCCTTTGCGCGTTGCAGTAGATAATGGAGGGAACATCTATCTTGTTGGAGAGGGTGTTTATAACGGTATTATTCAATTATCGAATAGTGGTGACTTTCTAGGGTACTTTACAGTTAATAAAACAAAGCTCACCTTTGTTCAGGCAATTCAGAATGCGATTTTTACCAGAGCACAGTTAGAGAATTTAGTTGCAAGAGTTCCCACTACCTTTTCCAACCTATTTATAGATGGGAAGGGGATTGTGTACTCCACAACTATGGGAACTCATACTGACGCGTTAAAAAAGCACAATACCGCTGGTGGAAATATGCTAAAAGCAGAAAACTATCAAAGTGATACCATGACAGATGTCTATGTTGATAAGAATGGAATTATTTATACCAGTATCCATGATGGATATATTGAGGTGTTTTCCAGCACTGGTGAGTTAATATTTGAATTTGGCTCCAAGGTATTTGATCTGGATGTATCCGGCTTATATTCCAAACTTCCTACCATAGCAGTGGATAATAACGGAAATATATGGACTGCCGATGGAGATAAAGGGTATCTGCAATCCTTTAAGCCTACGGATTATGCGCTTATGGTATATGATGCTATGGGTCTATATGAGCAGGGGCTTTATGAGGAAGCCTTAGAACAATGGAATGAAGTTCTCAAATTAAATCAAATGTCCGTTCTTGCGCATAATGGCGTAGGAAAAGCGTATCTTCATGCTGGTTTCTATGAAGAGGCAATGGAGCATTTTGAAGTTGCAGGAAATAGGGAGTACTATTCCGAAGCCTTTTGGGAAGTGCGAAATATATGGCTTCAGGCCAACCTCTCAAGAATTGCAGGTGTTATTGCTCTACTTTGGTTTTGTTCCTTTCTAATTAAGAAACTGGATAAGAAACGATTAATCCGCAAATCAAAAAGAAGATTGATCAAAAAGTTATATTCAGTTCCAATTCTAAGGGATGTGCTTTATGCATTTAGGATACCAAAGCATCCAATTGATCAGTACTACAACATGAGAGTGGGCCGCAGTGGATCTGTCATAGGGGCATCGATTCTTTATCTACTGTTTTTTATTATCTTTATGGCTTATCAGACCAGCAAAGGATTTATTTATCAATTTAAAGATGTAGAGGACATGGATATCAATGCGATTGTGATTGGTTTCATTGCAATAGGGGCATTATTTATTATTTGTAACTATCTTGTTGCTTCCATCAAAGACGGCGATGGAAGTTTACAGCAAGTATTCATGATTCCAGCCTATGGACTCCTTCCTTTGATGGGTTCCATGTTGATTGTAATTATAATGTCTTATTATCTAACCTTGAATGAATCATTTATGCTTACGCTTGTTCTTACAATCGGAGTTGTCTGGTCGATCATTATTATATTTCTTGGTCTCCAGACCGTACATGATTATACAACTAAGGAAACTATAGTAAGTTTAATCATAACAGCAGTATTTATCATTATAGTAACGATTATTGCATTAATTATTATTATCATGTGGGAACAGCTTTGGCAGTTTATCAAATCCATAGGAACGGAGGCGACGCGTAATGTATTTCGTTAAATTGAGAAGAGTTTTACTAATTATATTGGCAGTATTGGCTATTGGCATCGTCTCTCGTGGGCTTGTGCAGGCTGCCTATCTAACTACGAATCGAGATACCAAGCTTCCACCTGACAAAGTTTCCTATGATATTGTCAATGTGGATGAATATGAATTACTACATGAGACGGGTACCTTAGAGTATTATTTTCGGGAGGATCGGGATGTTATTGCAATCAAGGACAAACGATCCGGCTATACCTGGAAGACTGGACTTGATATTCCTTTTGGAGCGGATATCAATGATCAAATATTAGAAGCTGAGACCAAAGAAGAAGCAGAAAAGTTGGCGATTCCTCAAGAGGAAGGAATGAATACCACTTATACCGGTATTTCCAATTCCATTCTTACCGTGGAATACTATGAGGAGGGAACTATCAAATATATGTCTTCTGCTTCCCGGCAATTGGTGGAATCCCAATTGGTGACTTTGAATGATAACCCAGCGACTAGGCGACTGGATGTGAATTTTCAGAACATTGAGTTAAAGGTTAAAGTACATATCACCTTAGGTCAAGACTCCATCACCTATGAAATTAAGGATGAAGATATAACTGGGAAAGGAAAAAGCTCCTTAGCAGCAATTAATATAACGCCTTTCCTTGGTGCCAGTGGTGGTAAGACAAAATACTATAATCCAGAAACGGAAATGTACGATATCATTGAGGATAAGTACATGATTCCAGGTTACATATTTGTCCCAGATGGCAGTGGAGCATTGATCCGTTTTCAGGACAATAATGCGTCCTTCTCCATGTACTACGGAGATGTCTATGGCGCTGATCCTTCCCAGAATACCTACTATGCTACTTCTTTATCGGATGCAATCCCATTAAAGGATCCGGTAATACCTGTATTTGGAGTGGCTCATGGAGATAAACAGGCAGCATTTGTTGCCTATGCAGACAGTGGAGCGGAATATATGCAGATTGCTGTTCGACCGGAGGAAAATCTAACCGCCTATAACTATGTTTATCCTAGGTTTGTATATAATGTGAACTATTTCCAAGTATATAACAAGAAAGCGGATGGTTACTTTACGCTTATGGATGAGCCCAATGTGATGGATATTAATATGACCTATACCTTCCTGGCAGGCGATGGTTCTGATGGAACCCCGGCAGCGGATTATACAGGGATGGCTCTCACATATCGCAAGCATCTGATAGAGCAAGGTATATTAAATGAGAGGGATCAAGGGCATTCAGCGGATATTCCCTTGCGTTTAGACTTTATCATGGCAGACTCGAAGAAAGGCATTGTAGGTACGGAAGAAGTGGTGGTAACTACGGTGGAAGATGTAGATACCATGCTGTCACAGATTATGGCCAAAGATATTACTAATATAAACGTTGGCCTATATGGCTGGCAAAAAGGGGGAGAAACCCTGGCGAAACCTTACAAAGGGAGCTTTTCTAGAAAGATTGGTAAGGAAAAAGAATTCAAAGAATTAATAGAAAAGTTTGCAGAGCAAGAGGTTGATATATCCTATGCTAGAGATTTTGTAACGATTAATCGGGAAATGATTAATTTCCAATCCAATGCAGCAAGGCATATAAATTCCTGGTATTTACTTCTTAACAAGGAGATGATATTGCCTGAGAATTCGCCAGTATCGGAGTTTGGCTATGCGACACCCAAGCGCAGTGCGGAATGGTTTGAGAAAATATATCGATTGGCTGCGCCTTATAGCGACTCGTTAACGGTTGGAGGCATCTCAGATACGCTAGTTAGTAATTACAATCGCGATGGGGTAGAAACTACAGTTACAGAAGCAATTGCAATATATCAGGAGGTCTTTGCTAAGTGCAAGGAGAACATAAAGCTTAACTTTGAGAATCCGAATATGTATCTATGGAAGTATACGGACCGATATCTGCAAAGTCCTGTCACTACATCCCAGTATGTGTTTGAGACGGATACAGTGCCATTCTTGCAGATNGTGCTCCATGGGACAATGGAGGTTTATGCTCCATACTCCAATTTTTCCTTCTATACGCAAGCGGATATCTTAAGAATGATCGATTACAACTTGTCGCCATCCTTTATCCTATCGATGGAGCCTTCTTATCATTTGGCATCAACGCCGTCTTCTAATCTATACTCTACAGAGTTTGATCAGTATGAGGGACGGGTGGAAGAGGTTTACTCCAAGGTAAATGAGGCTTTAAGTCAAGTTATCGGTTATCAGTGGACTGGAAGAAAAGTATTAGAAAATGGGGTTATTTTGAACACCTATCAAGATGATACAAGTACAAAGCAAATAATTATTAATTATACGGAAGACACATACCAATATGGGCAGCAAGGGATAGCGCCTCTAAGCGCATTCGTGATTGCAGGGCAGGAGGTGCAGTAATATGGCTAAAAAGAAAAAGTTAATTACATACCAGCAAAGGCAGAATCGCCATGGGTATAGGTTTATGTTGCCTTGGATTATTGGATTTCTTATATTTACTGCTTTTCCATTTGTTGCGACCATAGTACTAAGCTTTACCGAGGTAAGACAGACGGTTTTAGGATTTGATATTACATTTATCGGATTGGATAACTATATCATGGCTTTTTTTGAAAATGTGGAATTTGTTCCGGCAATGCTGGCATTTTTAGGAATGATTATTCCCTATACTTTTGTTATCGTTATCCTATCCTTCATTCTAGCTTACCTATTGAATAAGATTACATTTTTACGAGGATTCTTGCGCACCATTTATTTTTTACCGGTGATTATTATGTCTGGGCCGGTTATGTATCAGTTGATTGATTCCCGTTCCTACTCAGAGCGGGTTGATAGTTTTTTAGGATTTTCAAATATATTTATACTGCAAATGGTAGCTTCCTACTCCAAATCATTTGCAAGGATTTTGATTGGTATCTTTGAAGAGTTGTCGATTATCCTCTGGTTTACAGGTATTCCAATTATACTATTTATTAATGGATTGCAGAAAATTAATCCAAGTCTTTACGAAG
>JGI24707J26582_10003205_pt1 | contig 11894 bp, 10 predicted proteins | sample BioPla1DNA1_FD_26582 | JGI IMG/M metagenome (IMG submission 26582) | reverse complement strand
GCCCCTTCCCTTTCGAACAGCACCTGCTTGTCAACGACAACAGCAAGATCAGTCGTTGTACCGCCAATATCCACAATTACGAAATTATCATCTTGGCAATCACTTAGGGCCTGCACTCCCATGATGCTGGCCGCGGGTCCGGATAAAATAGTCTCAATGGGTCTTTCTTGGGAGTCATTTAACGACATGGTGCCGCCATCTGCCTTTAAAATAAGAATTTCTTCAATGGGAACGGATATCTCTTTTTGTAGTCTCTCCCACATGGTGGCAAATTCTTGTTGCTGCTTTGTGACACTTGCATTTAAATATGCCGTGGTAATTCTCCTTGGGAAGTTTGCTTGTCCGGAAAGTCTATGTCCGCAACTAATTATGCCTTTATGCCACTTAAACAATTCTTCTGCCAATTGCTTTTCTTGGCTTGGATTACGTTGCGAAAACTTGCCTACCACAGCAAGTGCTTGTTCCCTTTCAGAGCTGAGCTTGTCTTTGAGGGATTCTACTTCGCCCGAATTTAATGGGGCCACTTCTCGCCCTCGATGATCGACATAACCGCTTAATTCAGAAATTTCGAAGGAAAAGCTTAAGGATTCTAAATTCACCCCGGGTCCCGGTATTGCCACCACTTTAGTTGGCATCCCCGTACCTTCCACGATGGCATTTGTTGACAATGTAGTGGAGAGATGCAACTTAATGGGGGCATCCCCTTCATAATGCTCCAAAACCTTCTCTAGGGCGTTTTTGGTGCTATTAAAAAGGTCTTGATGATTTGTGGGAGTCTTTGCCATGGCCACGACCTTTGAGTCAAAAATGAGTGTAGCATCAGTATTGGTTCCTCCCACATCAATTCCAATAACATACACTCTAAAATCCCCCTTAATTATGGCAAATTATTTTTGCACTATTAAATCATGTAATGTTGATACAGTGCCGTAAGTTTCTCCATTTAAAATTTGGATTGTTTCTCGTTTAATTAACCCCACATTTTTAGCGTAATATTCATACTGCACAAAGTTTTCCGCATCCTTACTTCTATTCTTTACTACTATTACATCGTAAATTGTACCAAGTGGAGTTTCCATAACTTGATCAATTGATCTTATTTCCCTCTCGAAGCGTTCGTCTGACCAAGTTGTACCTTCCTTTAAGGGTGCNTTTAATAGTATTAAGTTGACGGCACGACCGTTTTCACGTTCGCTACGGCTTTCGGGGTTTAAGATGCTAACACCATCGTAGAATTCTTCTTCCACCCAGACAACCTTGATTTCATGGTCAGAGCTCTCGACTACTTGAACAAGATTGGTACCGGATTCGTCTTCAATTTGAATGAGTCCATCGCGGGCAAAACTAATTTTACGAGAAAAAGAGGAAAACTCCATACCCTCGCCGCTATAACGATATGTTACCCCCGACCAATTGGGAAAATAGGCTTGCAAATTGTCTCCATCATGCTCCTTTGCGTTAACCGAAAGTTCTTCTTGCTCAAAGTCGAATGCTCCGGGCTGCATCCATTGGTATGCTAAAGTGGCTACTAATATTAAAAACACAACAAAAAATCCAAATTTCCATCGTCTTCTTTGCATAAGAAAATCCCCCACTTCACTTTTGGTTAATATATCCAGAATATGACTCACCGAGATCCCATTGATTTGCATTCTTTACTTTTATAGTCATTATTCTAATTCAGCATATGGCGAAAGGTTCCTGCCCTCATGTTGCATATTCGAGTTTAAAAGAGGAAAACCTATTTGTGGGAGTGATGACCAAGATGTCACGTCGTAGAGGGTTAATGTCCGATGATCTCAAGTACGAGTTAGCCCGAGAACTTGGATTTTCTCACAAGGTGAAAGACGGTGATTGGGGTAACATCACCACCCGTGAGGCTGGTTCTCTGGTTAGAGCGGCCATTCAACGTGCTGAAGAGCAAATGGTTCGCGATGGAGAACCGCCACAGTAGAGGGGGCAACCCCTCTATTTTCCTCCCTTGAAAATTTAAGCCCCTCCTGTTATATTGTCTTTAAAGACAAGGGAGTTGTTTGCGGTGGAAGGACCAACCTTTAAGAGAATCTATGTGGAAATAACTAATGTGTGCAATCAAGCCTGTCCTTTCTGTCCGGGCACCGCTCGAGCACCACAATTTATTTCAGAAGATGACTTCAGCCTAATTTTAACAAAACTCCAAGGACACTCGGGGCATCTTTATTTTCATGTTTTGGGCGAACCCTTACTCCACCCTAAAATAGGGACATTTTTGGAGAAAGCCCATGATCGAGGTTTTTTAGTTAACTTAGTCACCAATGGCACTTTGATTAATCAAGTGGGGCATTCCCTGCGTGAAAAGCCGGCCCTGAGGCAAATTAGCTTTTCACTCCACGGATTAGCACATTTAAACGAGGAAACCGCCCTTAAGCATGTGCAAAACATTTTGGAGTTCATTGATGCCGATTATCCAAATCACTTCTACTCGAGCTTGCGGCTATGGGCCGGAGGGGTTAACGAAAATCTCTTTATCTTAAGGCAATTAAGCGAATATTATTCTTTAGACCATGATCTATTGGTTCATAGACTGAAGCAAAATCCCCTTCAGGGAATTCACCTTAAAGAAAAGGTTTTTCTAAATCCCGCAGATGAATTTGTCTGGCCGAGTCTCCAAGGAAAGATCCAACATGGTCAGGCGTTTTGCCTAGGATTAAATCAACAACTCGCCATTTTAGTGGATGGAACTGTGGTTCCTTGTTGTTTAGATGGTGAAGGTATAATAAATCTAGGCAATATTTATCAAGAAAGCCTTGGGGAAATTTATAGTAAAGAACGATGTCAAAATATTATTAAGGCCTTTTCCCAAGGCTATGCCGTGGAAGAACTTTGCAAGCNTTGCGGCTATCGCAGTCGTTTTTCCAAATAAAAAGCCGGCGTCACTTTAAACGCCGACCCTAGATCACCAAGAGTGGACATCGAAATATTCTCCATCCCATCTTCCGACCCAACTATGAACAAGCTTTATGGTTAATCGTCCTCTTGGAACATCGTGCATATGGAAATAACCATTGTTGTCTGTTCGCACTTCTCTACCGGTAGCCGTAATAATCACCCTTGCGTTAGATAGTGGTTCATAATAACGAGATTTATTTCTATTNTTGGTGTAAACAATATGATGATTACGATAATCATAAGAAAAGAATCCATCCACTTGATAGCGATATACAGGCGGACTAGGTTTAACAGCCACATTAGAGCTCGATCTTACCACTACGTTAGCGCTAGGTTGAACAACTATTGGAGGTGTGTTTACCCTTACTAACATATCACTTTGACAGCCCGACATTAAAATCACAGCAATCACAAACAAAACTAAACTTAGGTTCCTGCGCATAGTTCTCCTCCCTTCTGTTATGGTATTCAATACTATTAAGTATGTTATACTCTTCGCAGTCATTTCCCTCTTTTTGCCTTCATTCCTTTGTTTATTTTTGTTAAAAACTTACAAAATTTAGGAGGTTTTTGTCATGAAATATCAAAAGCCCGCTCCGGAACAATTAAAGAAGATGCTTTCCCCCGAACAATATAGGGTGACGCAAGAAGACGGAACAGAGCAACCGTTTAAAAACGCCTATTGGGACAACATTAGACCCGGTATCTATGTGGATGTGGTTTCGGGGGAGCCCCTGTTCTCTTCACTTGATCAATATGATGCAGGCTGCGGTTGGCCCAGTTTTACTAAACCCTTACAAAAAGAAGGGATGGTCTATAAAAAAGATAGCTCATTCGGTATGGAGCGCACCGAAGTGCGGAGCAACGTCGCGGATTCTCATCTAGGACATGTGTTTACTGATGGTCCGGAAGACCAAGGTGGCATGCGCTACTGCATTAATAGTGCTGCACTAAGATTTATACATGTTGATGATATGCAAAAAGAAGGTTATGAAGCATACTTAAGTCTATTTCAAGATTGACCTGATTATTTCAGCCACACCGTTTTCTTCGTTAGTGAGGGTTATTTTATCCGCGGCTTCTTTAAGGACCGGTTCGGCATTTGCCATGGCCACGCCTAATCCTGCCCATTTAATCATGTCTAGATCATTAAGGCTATCGCCCATAACCACAACTTCGCTCGGTTTAATTCCTAGGAGTTTAGTCACTTCTTGCAAACCGGAGGCTTTGCTCACGCCTTCTTTAACTATCTCTAAATTAGTCGGGGCCGAAGCGGTCACCTCTAGACCNCCCCAACTTTCAACAATCTCTCTAATTTCCTGCAATACTTTCGGCTCTTCGTGCACAACGCCGAATTTCAACCACTTATGCTCATTCAAGGTATGCTCTTCTAAATTCCATGTGTCTTTGTTTGTTAAGAAGCTTTCTCCATGTGCCCAAAACCAAATATCGTATTTAATGGCTAACTGATAAAGTCGCTCCATGGTATTCTCGGGAAGATTATGCCTTGATAATAGTTCATTATGATTCTTCCACACTTCTGCACCGTTAGTAACAATCATGGGCGAAGTGGGTGTGATTAATGGCCAAAACTGCTCAGAAGAAATTCTTCCACGGCCCGTGGCAAAACTTACTATAATCCCCGCATCTTCCGCCTGCTTAATCCAGTATTGATTGATTTCGGAAACTTCTTGTGTGTTATTTAATAGTGTACCGTCTAAATCCAGTCCGATTAATTTATACATATTGTNTAATTTCCCCCAATATTTTTCAAGTAGTCCATTATGTTTTTTGCACTGGGAGGGCATCCTACCACGTATTTATAAAAATCTTTGCAGCAATTACCCACACCTATATCATCAAATATCTTGCCCTTGTAGCCCTGGCCGATTCTGAAAGTCTCGTGCAGATTTTTTAATGAATTTTGATTTTCTAAGCGTGCTAATGCATGAATTAGGCTTCCATAGCAGGCTGAACAAGCCTCTTTTTCCTTCACATAGCGGGCGTAGTATTCAACTGCGCGTGTTGGCTTTATTCTGGTTGTGCTGTGTTTAACATTAAATTCTTCAACTATTGTTGTATCGTCAAAAAGCCGCCCAACGCCAAGTTCCGAAGCTATAATGATATAAGGAATATCTTCCGCGGCGTAACCAAGGAGTTCGGCGTGGTAAGAATCTACTAAAACGGGATCCGCGCCAAGAATAATCCGATCCATTTGTACCGGATTGCCCCCTTCTTCAAAATCCAAATCACCGATTAGACCATCAACTATAACTAAATCAGTCTTCAACAATTTGTTTAGGTATGCAATGGGTTGGTGCAAACCCATTGTGTGAAAACGACGCTTTTCTGTATCAGGAATGCAACCCTTGAGATTTTTTAACGCTCCGGTTATCTTTGTTTGACAATGGCCTTTTAAAACGGGAAAATTTATTAAATAATCAATGTCATTCATGGTGTCGCAAATGTTTAGGCTTAGATCGTTAAAACTACGAGAATGATAACTATCTCTTTGTAAGTCGATCAATTTAACCCCATAACGCGTGGACAAATCAGTATATCCGCAAACCTCGAATGCTCTAGTAGTGCGATCCCCCACCCAAGAACCCTCGGCTATAACTATTTCTTGAAACCCATGGTCTTGTAAATATTGGATAACGCCTTCAACCAATTTGGGACTGGTTGTGGCTCCTTCCTCCGATGGTCTGGCAACGACTAGATTAGGTTTTAGACCAATACAAGATCCCGCGGGGATAAGCGAAGCAAGGTTGATTTTTTCTAAAAGTTCGCGGACCATTTGCTCGGCCTTTTGTCCATAGCTGACATAAAGTTTATTGAGCATTTAATCACCATCGCTTTTAAGATTTTAACCTGTTTTCGTCAAGCCACCGGCAAATCCTGCCCAATTCTATCTTTCCGAAGCATTTTGCAGGAAATAGTAGGGAAAAGCTGAAATCATTCTTTAACGAAAATTTAAACATAGAGGTGAAAGCATGGGTGGTTATACAAGCTTTATGAAGATGCAAGATGGGGCCGAAATATTCGTTCGCAAGTGGTTGAAGTGGAAAAGCCGAAGGGCGTTTTATTTATTGCCCATGGCATGGCAGAGCACAGTAAGCGTTATGATGCTTTTGCCCGGTTTTGTAATGATCTTGATCTAATGGTTATAGCCAACGATCATCGCGGACATGGTCGTACAGGCGAAAAGGCGCAACTAATGGGCTATTTTGCACCACAAGATGGGTTTGAACGTGCGGTGGATGACTTATATGAAATTATCCTTTCCGTTAAGGCGGAATTGCCCCGATTGCCCGTTTTCATCATGGGCCATAGCATGGGTTCGTTTTTGGTTCGGCGTTATGTGCAAAGATACGGTGATACGGTGCAAGCCGCTATTTTCATGGGTTCAGCCGGCAAGCCGGGACCCGAATTGCAAATTGCTAAGTTGATTGCCCGTTTGCAAATGATTAAAAGCCCCACTAAACCCAGCAAACTTTTGGATAAGATGTCTTTCGGTGGCTATAACAAGGCATTTAAAAACACCAAAACTGCATTTGATTGGTTAAGCAGAGATGAAGCTGAAGTCCAGAAATATATAGAAGACCCCCAATGCGGATTTGTGTGCAGCTCGGGATTTTTCTACGACCTTTTCTATGGTCTGGAAATAATCCATAAAAGCGCGGAGATCGACAAAATGCCTAAAGAACTCCCGTTGCTGGTAATAAATGGGGGGTCTGACCCCGTTGGAGGTAGCGGTGTAAAGACTTTTGTTGAGCAATTAAAAAAACACGGGGTAGAGAGAGTTACAAGCATTCTCTACCCCGGTGCTCGACATGAAATATTAAATGAAACTAATAGGACGGAGGTCATGGAAGATGTTGGGGCTTGGTTGCTAAAGCATGTTGACCCCGACTTAGACCAATAATTTTAACTGTTGTTCTAGGTAATCTACGTCCATTGTTTTCTTAACGCCAATAACATCTTTTAGAGGTGTGTGTCCCACTTTACCTTGCCTTAGACCTACCATCTGACCACTTTTACCGGCCAGGGCCAGATCCACTGCTTCATTGGCAAAACCTAAGGCAATTTCAACATCTGCCCATACCGGAACGCCGCCGCGCATGAGGTATCCTAAGATTTGTACTCTTGGAGAGCGGTTTGTGGCTTCTTTGTATTTTTCCGCCACAAAATGACTGACTCCTTCGTAAGCTAGATTACCAAAGGCATCTGTGGGTAAATCGCCGCGTTCCACCCCTTTAAGCTGTATACCTTCTGATACTATGGCTAGGGAAGCCTTCCCAGTATCGGATTTATAACGCTTCATAGCGTCAATCATTTCAGAAAGTTCCATGGGTCCTTCCGGACACATACAAGCACATGCCGGAGTGTTAAGGGCAATTGCCATTGCTAGCCAGCCCGCATCACGCCCCATTACTTCTACGATCATATCACGATCATGGGCAACATTACTATTAATCAAGCTGTTAATTGCATTGACGCTTTGATTAACTGATGTGGCAAAACCAAGCGAACGATCGGTTCCCTGTAAATCATCATCAATTGTTTGCGGTGCACCTATGACCGTGACACCGAGTTCAGACAAATGGGAAGCAACACCAAGGGTATCGTCTCCACCCATGGCAATTAAAACATCAATCTTGCGCTCCTCAAGATTTTTTAATACCACATCCATCTGGTTGTCTTTGATAGGATTCTTCCTTGCAGTACCCAAGATTGTACCCGGAGTAAAGCGAGTTTTCTCCAACTCTCTTTTGTTTAAAGATATTGCGTTGTTGTTCACCAACCCTTGCCAGCTGTTTACAAACCCGGTTAAAGTATTACCTTCCCTTTCTAAACGCTGGGCTAGAAAATAAAGAAAATCATTGATTCCGGCAGAGTCGCCTCCTCCGGTTAAAACGGCAAAGTTCAAATAGGTCCCTCCTAGAATTAAGATTATCTATAATAGATTACTAAACATTTTCCCGTCTAATTTAAGTTTTCCTGCTACCTATTTATCCTCCAATTAAAAATTGGCATCCTCATTTCGAAAACTTTCACTAAAAATGCGTATATGTCCACTTGTTCGTCTACTATCTTAGCTAAAGATTTACCCCGTTCGTGACCTGATCTTTCATCAATCCTACATAAGATTGGTGCCGTCCCTTGCTGGGCGGCTTGCAAGGTTGCGGTAAATTTATAAGCATGTGCCGGAGAAACCCTGTCGTCTCTATCTGCTGTAACAACCAAAGTTGCAGGATAAGCCGTGAAATGTACGTTATGAAGTGGCGAATATTTAAAGATAAACTCGAAATGCTCCTTATTTTCTTCAGCATTTCCGTATTCCGAAAGCCAACCGCGACCAATCTTAAATTTGTGATAGCGAAGCATATCAGTTATGGGAACGTGGCAAATAACCGCTCCAAAAAGTTCCGGCCTTTGAACCATACTGGCTGATACGGTCAGTCCTCCATTGTTACGACCTTCGATGGCTAACAGCCTAGAACTAGTATACCCGTTTGAGATTAACCATTCGGCACCTGAAATGAAATCGTCAAAAACATTTTGCTTGTTCTCCAGCATACCCCCTCGTGCCCACTCAGTACCATATTCGCCGCCACCGCGCAAATTGGCCACAGCGTAGACTCCGCCGAGCTCCAGCCAAAAGATCAAGGATGCTGAAAAGTAGGGTTTAACGGGAACTGAAAAACCGCCATATCCAGATAATATTGTGGGATTTTCACCATTTAGATTTAGGTCTCTTTTATGCACAATAAACATGGGAATCTCAGTACCGTCTTTTGATGAATAAAACACTTGCGATACCATGTAATCATCGGCCTTAAATCTTAATTCCCGTTCACCGAAGGGGGTGAGCTGACGTGTTTCAAAATCATAACGAAAGTTAGTTGGGGGATCTAAAAATGAACTAAACTGAATGAATAATTCCTTCTGGTTCTGTTTACCGGAGATGGCTCGAACTGCGGCCATGGCAGGAAGATTCAAGTCCACTAGAGAACCTTCCGCGGGATTAAATATCCGCACAACGGAATAGGCATCGTGCATATAATCTATNANGAATTCTCCATTGACATAGACTGCCGATGAAATTGAATCCTTTTGCTCCGGCAAGATTTCTTTCCAGTTGTCCACTGACGGATTCTTTAAATCTATACCAATAATTTTGCTCTGTGGGGCGTCTGAGTTTGTTAGAAAATAAAACTCAGTGCCTTCTACTCCTAAAAGTTCAAACGATGCTATACAGGGCTCAATCAATTTATTAAACGATTTGTCTTTTTCCAGCTCTTTATAGTAAACACCATTAAGCGAATCACTTCTGCTAAAAACTGATAGAACCAAGTAGCGTTGATCACTCGTTAAACGTGGGAAAAAGCATAGTTCCCTATCTTCCGGTTCTTCATAGATCAACACATCTTTATTTTGTTCTGTACCCAATTCGTGCCAGTATAATCCATTATGATTATTTTTATCTTCCGCGGAAACAGACCCGAACTCAGGGCAGCCACTATAATAAAACCCTCGATCTTCTAACCATGCAATACTAGTGAATTTGGTCCCTTTAATCACTTCAGGAAAATCTTTGTTGCCATCTAAATCGCGGATCCTTATCTCTTGCACATTACTATCACGCGTTGTAGTGGAATAAGCTAAATATTTACCGGATTCATCTACGCTAAAAGTGCTTATGGCTTTTGACCCGTCGCTACTCCAGAGGTTAGGGTCTAAAACGACTTCTTCTGTACCTTTTAATCCCTTTTGCCGACAAAGCACCGGCTGATTTTGCAAACCGGTATTTTTTTCGTAAAAATACCATGAATTAACCTTTATGGGAACGGAAGTCCGGGCATAATTCCAAAGCTCGGTTAGTCTTCTTCTAAAATCTCTGCGCACTTCTATCGATTTAAGAAATTCTTGAGTTTCGGCGTTTTGCATTTCAACCCATTCTTTAACCTCAAGGTCGTTTGAATTTTCCAACCAACGGTATGGGTCAGAAACCGTGGTGCCGTGATAATCATCGACAATACGATCCATCCTTGTAAACATTGTTTTCTCCTTTCGTAATGATTTGAGAAAATATTCTAAAATAAAAGCGTTCTCCTATCCTAACTGATTTAAGAGGAAAAAACACCTTATCCGCCATGCAAATAAACCCCGTTGGGCATGACAGTACGGTAGTTTTCCGGATTCAGCCGAATATGGAACGCTTATTTTACTAAACCACGAGTCCGGGCAAATTAATTTATCTGAGAATTTTTCTTAAGAACCGCAAGAATGCTTTCTACTGATGGCTAAACAAAACCTAAATAGGATGTTAAGCAATATAACATTTAATTAATTCCCGTTCTTTTCAAAGATTCCTCCTTTTTCGAACAATAAAAGAAGCCGGTTAATCGCAAAATGCTTTTTCCCGCTTCCTTTAGCTTTTTAATCATATTGAAGTTGGAGAAGGTCAGTAGACCTTAATCGTTTCATGCCTAGACAAAAGTTCTATCCCAAAAACGATGTTGCGTAACGCCTTGAATAAAGTCGTCTACAAAACTATTGTTTCCTGAGGCCCTGATAACCCCGGCCAAATTACCATCCTGAGGAACATATGCCTCACCTGTAGTGGCAATTCCAATGGGTTTAAAAAAGCAGTAAGTTTCGTCAACAAATTTGGTCACATCTTTGTCAAACATGGGTTGATTTGCGGCGGTCCCTCCGACTACATAAAGAGAATCGTAAAGCACGGCATAGGTTGTGAAGAAACTTTCGTTTACCTCAAGTAACGTTCCGTTTACCCCTGTCACAGTCCCTAATTTTTCGCTAATGATTTCGTAAAAGGCACCGTTTTGCTCCAATGCCATGATAGTTGCATTGACCTCGTCATCGTTGAAATCATGCGCTACAATTATGCCCACCTTTTGCGTATGGGGACTATAAGGCTGACTTCCCATGCTTAAAATAGGCGATAACAGATCCACGTCAACATTGGCTATTGCAGGCGGATTAACCCCTACGTTGGCGGCAATCTTCGTTGCCAACCCCTGATCGACATTGGCGAACATATCTACGCTTGCTTGCCGAATGTTCTTGCTTTTTACTTTACCTATGTGAAAACTGAAGGTCTTAACTAAGTCATCTTTCTCCACGGGAGACATACTATTCCAAAACATTCTGGCTTGCGTAAAATGGTCTTTAAAAGAAGCAGAGGGAATTTCTCTAGTAACAACCCCTTCTACCTCCTCGGGATAATGTCCATATCCACCTTCTTCAACGGGCGTCTCATACGGAGAATTTTGTGCTGCCGAATTATTATGGTAGTGAACGGGGTCCACATCAATTCTATACCTAGAAAAACTATCACGCTGGTTAAAGTTNGTTTCAACCAATGGCTGATTAATTGGGATGTAATTGATGTTCCCTGTTCCTAAACGATGATAGTCCGTATCGCGGTAGGCAAAGGCTCTTCCTTGCAGTACAGGGTCATTGGAAAATGCTATTCCCGGCACAAGTGTTGCAGGATCAAATGATGACTGCTCTTCTTCGGCAAATGCATTTTCAACCAAGCGATTCAAGGTCATCTTTCCAATTATTTCTACGGGAATGATTTCCTCCGGCCACAATTTCGTATCATCGAGGACATCGAAATCATACTTNAATTCGTCTTCTTCGGGGATGAGCTGTACGCCTAAATCGTACTCCGGATAGGCTCCCCGCTCAATTGCCTCAATTAGATCATGACGATGGTAGTCCGGGTCAACGCCCCCTAAAATATTTGCTTCATCCAGTAACAGATTGTGGACTCCTAGAACCGGTTTCCAAACAAAACGGACAAATGTTGACTTGCCTTCTGCATTAATAAAACGGAAAGCATTAACGGGATAACCCTCCATCATTCTCCAGCTTCTCGGTCTACCGCGCATTGACATTAACCACATGATGAAATGGGCTGATTCTTGGTTATT
>JGI24707J26582_10003199_pt1 | contig 11913 bp, 9 predicted proteins | sample BioPla1DNA1_FD_26582 | JGI IMG/M metagenome (IMG submission 26582) | reverse complement strand
AACTGCGGTAGATTCTTCAGGAGCGGTGTACGCGGCCCGTACGCACCGTTCTGTGAGAGGAAAACCGTTAGGCTGATCACCTAGCGGTTCCCTACTCGATTCTTCCTGTTATATTTCTAGGACGTGAGTAATATAGTATAGTGTCCAATAAGTTCAGGAGGGAAGCCTATATGGAAAAATTTAATGTCTTTTCCCACATCGCAGAACGCACCGCAGGAAGCATTTATGTCGGTGTGGTTGGCCCGGTACGTACTGGAAAATCTACGTTCATAAAACGTTTTATGGATTTATTTGTGATGCCTGGTATCACAGATGTTTACTTAAAAGAGCGCACCAGGGATGAGCTCCCCCAAAGCGGGGCAGGTCGCACCATAACTACTACTGAACCGAAGTTTGTTCCGGATGAGCCTGTAGAAATTCTCTTTGAAGAAACCACCAGGGCCCGCATTCGTCTAGTGGACTGTGTTGGTTATACTGTGGCAGGTGCAAAAGGTTATATGGATGAAGAGGGGCCGCGTTTGGTGAGGACCCCTTGGTTTGAGCATCCCATACCTTTCCAGGAAGCTGCCGAACTAGGTACTCGCAGGGTGATCACGGAGCATTCCACCATCGGCTTGGTAGTAACCACCGACGGCTCTATTGCAGACTTACCCCGCAGTGAATACGCTGAGCCCGAAGGGCGGGTTGTTGAAGAACTGCAGGCTTTGGGCAAACCGTTCGTGGTGGCATTGAACTCCATCCATCCTAACAGCCCGGAAACGATTGCCTTGGCGCGGAGCCTGAGTGAGCAGTACGGCGTGACAGTACTTCCCCTTGACTGCTTGCGGATGACTAAAGATGATATCCTCAATCTCTTTGCTGAAGTCTTAATGGAGTTTCCCCTCAGAGAATTCAATGTTCGTCTGCCAAAATGGGTGGAAGAGCTGGCCGCCGATCACTGGCTGCGCCAATTATATGAAGACGTGGCCTGGGAGTCAGTGAAAGAGCTCCAAAGGGTCAAAGATGTGAAACAGGTGGCTGTTAAACGCTTTGCCGACACCGAACATGTGCAGCTGGTCACTGTGGAAAACCTCGATTTAGGAACCGGGAAGGTGACGTTAAATGTTGCCCTCCTCAATGAGCTGTTTTATCATGTCCTAGCGGAAATGACAGGTCTGCAGGTTCAGGGNGATCACCATTTAATGCGCCTAATGCAGGATCTAACGGTTGCTAAAAAGGAGTATGATAAACTGTCAGCGGCGTTGCAGCATGTGCGACAGACCGGCTATGGGATCGTTATTCCTAGTCTAGAAGATATTACCTTTGAGCAGCCCGAGTTGATCAAACAGGGGAGAAACTTCGGCATAAAGCTGACCGCAAGCGCCCCGTCTATTCACATGGTGCAGGCCAGCATCCAGACAGAGGTAACTCCTCTGGTCGGAACTGAAAAACAGGGTGAAGAGCTGATCCGCTCTTTAACAGAGGAGTTCCAGGATGATCCGGATGCCTTGTGGGAACGCGACTTTTTAGGCCGTTCTCTGCAGGATATGGTGCGTGAAGGTATCAACAGCAAACTTTACCGCATGCCGGAAAATGCCCAGGAGAAGCTGCAGGAAACATTGAGTAAGATCATCAATGAAGGCAGCGGAGGGCTGATTTGCATCATCCTTTAGCTTAGCCTAAGGTGGGAACAAACAGTTCCCACCTTTTTTACTGGTCGTTAATTGCCCCCTAGCGGGCCTTATGCTATAGTTGGACTAGGTAGATTAGGGGGCAGTTATATGGCAATCATTGTACAAAAGTACGGAGGTTCATCTGTTGCAGATACAGACAAAATTATGAATGTGGCCCGCCGTGTAGTCCGCACAGTCCAAGAGGGTCACCAGGTAGTGGTTGTAGTTTCTGCCCAGGGGAAGACTACAGACAGCCTAATTCGACAGGCAAGTACAATTTCGTCCAATCCTCCCAAGCGCGAGCTGGACATGCTGCTGGCCACAGGTGAACAGATGTCTATTGCCCTTCTGGCTATGGCCATCGACTCCCTGGGACAGCCTGTCATTTCCTTGACGGGGGCTCAAGGCGGCATTATGACTGATACTCAGCATACTAAGGCCCGGATTAGGGAAGTTGACGGTGAGAGAATCTGTTCTGAGCTGTCCAAGGGCCAAGTCGTGATTGTAGCAGGTTTTCAGGGCATCTCGAACTCAAACGATATCACAACCCTCGGCCGGGGAGGTTCCGATACAACGGCTGTTGCCGTGGCAGCCGCCCTTAAGGCTGAAGTATGTGAAATCTATACTGACGTTGAAGGCGTGTACAGTGCAGACCCCCGCATTGTCNCAGATGCGGTGAAACTTGACGTTGTAGATTACGACGAGATGCTGGAACTCGCTTCTTTGGGCGCTATGGTTTTGCAGCCCAGGGCTGTAGAGGTGGCCGCAGTCTATGGAGTTCCCATCCATGTGCGTTCGAGTTTCTCTAAAGAGCGAGGTACCATGATCAAAGAGGTGAATTTAGTGGAGCGAGAGGTTTCGGTAACGGGAGTTGCCTATGATGAAAACTGTGCGAAAATTACTCTGGTGGGGATTCCAACCGATATTGGCGCACTGCACAAAGTTTTTTCGTCTTTAGCGGCAGAAGGTGTTAACGTAGATATGATCGTACAGGCCGGCACGTCCACTCCCAGGGCGGATCTGACATTTACCGTCACAAGGGAAGAACTCTCAACCGCCCTTTCCGTAATCGGTTCTATTCAGGGCGATGACAGCTGGAGGACAGTATGCGACGAGGATGTGGCTAAGGTGTCTATTGTCGGTGCAGGCATGATGACCAATCCCGGTGTGGCGGCCAGAATGTTTGCCGCGCTAAGTGAGGAAGACATCCCAGTCTATGTCGTCTCAACCTCGGAAATCAAGGTATCCTGCCTTGTTCCCCGGTCCCGTTACCAGGATGCGGTTAAGGCCTGCCATGGAAAATTTGAGTTAGATCTAGGAAATTAGCTTGCCTTTTAGGCAAGAACATGATATCCTTTTATTGCGTCGGGGCGTGGCGCAGCTTGGCTAGCGCGCTACCTTGGGGTGGTAGAGGTCGCAAGTTCAAATCTTGTCGCCCCGACCATGTTTTAACTTTGGAACCTACAGCGTATGTTGTAGGTTTTTTTAACAGGGAGGGGATACATTTGCGCAAGCGATCTCTGTTTGTAGTGTTTTCCATCCTATTGTTATCCCAAGCCGCTTTAGCCTCCGCTTACATAGCAGTTGAAGTACCCGAATTCCAAAACGCAGTTGTGCTTGCCGCAGACCTTTACGGGGAAGACGAACCCGCATTGCTGCTGGGCCAAGGCCACATCCTCTCACTTTTCAAAGACGGCGCTTTTTCACAGCTGATTGACGGAATTTCAGGCCGCATCACAGCTGTTGCCGCAGGAGACATCAACGGTGATTTCAAAAATGAACTTGTGGTCGCCACTGACAGCGGCGGCGCGCTTTATTTTTTTGCAGAAAGAAACGGGCTCTGGGAACGTTTCGGCCAGACCCAATATTTATGGGACAGCATCACTCACCTGGAAGTGCATGACTTCGACAATGACGGCTGGGGAGACCTGCTGGCTCTGACCACGAAGGGCGAAGCCCATGTTTTTCTCTCCTCTGAGGGCACCCTCTTTCCTTTTTGGAAAAGTGAACCCGGGGAGATTGTGGCAGGCATTGAAGCACTAGATGTGGATCATGACGGCAGTCCCGAGGTCATATATGCACTGCAGTCCGGCTACATCGGCGTTTTGACGCTGGAGGGTCAAGAATTTGCCACCCTTTGGGAAAACTATCCTTGGGGTCTGGTTGAAAGCCTGGTGGTCGTTCCGCATCAAACCGCCCCGGAATGGCTTGTGGTGACAAACCGCAAGATGCTGTACGGCTGGCGCTATAGAAACGGAGAAGTTATCTCAACCAGGCTCTTCGAGGGAACTGAACTTGGGGAAACGCTTTATTACTTTCCCGGCCAGGGTCTGTTGAGCCTTTCAGCAAAGACTGGTGTATCACTCTTCGAACTGCAATCGTCATCCGTAAGTGAACAGTGGAGAGTGCCGGGTGTGTTTGGCGCCCACGCTTTTTACTATCGAGGAACACCGTATCTCCAGGACGCCAAGGGAACCTGGTTCAGAATTGAGCAGGGCAGTTCCGACTGGCGCGTTTTTTTGTATGATCAAGAAGTGACCGAGCTAGTAGACCTGTTCAGCCAAAATGGCGAATTTTATTATCGATTGCCCGATGTGGCCAAACTGTTGGGCTTGCAGGAAGCTCCCGCAGGCGACTGGCACTATTTAGCGGACGCTCACGAGATTGTGCTGGAGCCAGAGGGAAATCTCGTGAAATATGACGGCCTCGTTATTCCGCTGAATACCCCGATCCTAGTAAAAGAAGGACTGCCCTATGTGTCATCGGAAGTGTTTCCCCTGTTCGGGTGGACGGTAGAGCCTGATGTTGCCAGGCAGCATCTCATTTTTCGCCAGAATTGGGGATGGTGGCTGTAGCTTTTATTCACAGGAGGCAGGAAAAACCGGCGATCTTGTTGAATGTTAGGCGTGGTATAAAATCAACTTAGGAATATCTATACACTAAGGTTCACTAAGAGGAGGAGAATTTGTGAAGGAATACGGAACCGAGTTCTTACGGAACGTGGCCTTGGTAGGTCATGGCGGTGCAGGAAAAACCTCCCTCGCGGAAGCCATGCTCTATGCAGCCAAGGGTATTAATCGCTTAGGCAAAGTTGATGACGGGACAACAGTGATGGACTTCGATCCAGAAGAGACTCGTCGCCAAATTTCCATTAATACGGCATTGGCTCCGGCAGAATGGAAGAACCATAAAGTCAATATTCTAGATACACCAGGTTACTTCGACTTTGTTGGTGATGTAATTGCGGCCCTTACAGTAGCCGATGCAGGCCTGTTGGTCGTCTGCGCCTCATCTGGAGTTGAAGTTGGCACCGAGAAAGGCTGGGACTACTTTGAGCAAACCGGTCTGGCAGCCAGNGCTGTTTTTATCAACAAAATGGATCGTGAAAATGCCAATTTCAGCCGGGTTGTTGATCAGCTGCGGGAGCATTTTGGCCCCAAACTTGTACCCATTCAGCTGCCCATCGGAGAAGCAGAGTCTTTTTCGGGCATAGTTGACCTGGTACAGATGAAGGCTTTCCTGAAGGATGGAGATTCTGTCAAGGAAGGTCCGATTCCCGACGATATGGCCGACGCCGTCGAGGCCGCCAGGGAAGAGATGATCGAGGCTGCTTCGGTAGCCGACGATGAGCTCATGATGAAGTACCTTGAAGGTGAAGCGTTAACTGATGACGAGATTAAGCATGCGGTACGCCTAGGCACTCAAAGCGGCGAGATGGTGCCCATTCTCTGCGGCAGCGCCCAATCCGCCTTTGGAGTCAGCGCTCTTCTGGACTACATTGTTCAGGGCATGCCGTCGCCTGCCAACCGCACCATTGCCGGCACTGACGCCGACGGCAATGAGGTTACGATCAGCACCGATGATCAAAACCTTTCTGCCCTGGTCTACAAAACAATGGCTGACCCCTATGTGGGCAAGCTGACTTTGTTCAGGGTGTTTTCCGGAACGCTCCGCTCCGACAGCAGTGCTTTTAACGTACGTACCGGCCGGGATGAAAGAATTGGCCAGCTGTTCCTGATTTCCGGCAAGGATCAAATTCCTGTCAGCAAGATTGGACCTGGCGACTTAGGCGCTGTGGCCAAGCTCCAGGATACAACAACCAATGATACGCTGTCCTCCAAGGACAAGAAGGTCAGCATCAAACCAATTGCATTCCCCAAGCCTGTGATGAGCATGGCTGTTCAGCCGAAGGCTAAGGGCGANGAGGATAAGATCGGATCCGGACTCAGCCGTCTATCAGAAGAAGACCCGACCTTTACGGTAGAAAAGAGCGTCTACACAGGCCAGAACCTGATCAGCGGCATGGGCGAACTGCATTTAGAGATCATGTGCAGCCGCCTGCAGAAGAAGTTCGGTGTTGAAGTTGAACTGACTGATCCGGCTGTTCCATACAGAGAGACCATTCGTGGAACGGCGGACGTTGAAGGCAAGCACAAGAAACAGTCCGGCGGCCGTGGACAATTTGGTCATGTGTTCCTGAAACTGTCTCCTGGTGATCCTGAACATGAGGATCGCTTGGAGTTCATCGATGACATCTTCGGCGGCGCTGTGCCTCGCAACTTCATCCCCGCGGTAGAAAAGGGTCTGCGTGAGATTCTCGATGACGGACCTTTGGCCGGCTATCCTGTGGAGAATATCCGGGTCTCCCTGTACGACGGTTCTTACCATGCGGTAGACTCATCTGAGATGGCCTTTAAGATCGCAGCCGGCATGGCATTTAAAAAAGGCTTCCTGGAAGCAAGCCCAGTTCTCCTTGAACCCATAATGAACGTGGAGATCACCGTTCCCGAACCTTTCATGGGTGATGTCATGGGCGACATGAACAAGAAGCGCGGCCGCATCCTGGGCATGGAACCCAAGGGCGGCATGCAGGTGATTCGGGCCCAGGTTCCCATGGCAGAAATGTTCAAATACGCCATTGACCTGCGTTCCATGACACAGGGCCGCGGTTCCTTCACCTCTGAGTTCAGCCACTATGAAGAGGTCCCTGCGAACATTGCGGAACAGGTAATTGCTGCACGGAAGAAACAGGACGACTAGTCACAGCATTTAGATATGCAGTCCCGAACAGGGGCTGCATATTTTTTTCTGCGCAGCATAGGGTGTAGGGGGTGATGGTTATGACCAGGAAGAATGCTGCCGATATCAATGGCTTTTCCCTGCAGCCCGCTGCTGTTCTGCAAGGATTTGTCCTCTCCCAGCTGCTTCTGTTGCTGATTGCAGCCGTCTTGGCCCTTGCAGTGTATTTCTCCCCTTGGCAGGCAAGTGCGAAACTGCTGAATGTTCTAACCCATGTGGGGGTTTTTGCCGGAGCAGTTTGGGCCGGCATGCGCTGCCGGAACAAAGCCTGGCTTCATGGAGTATTAGTGGGAGTGCTGGCCTTCCTGGTTTTCAGCGTAATCGGCTATGCAGGGCCTCTGCTGACAACCTGGCTCTGGTGGAGAAAGCTTATAAAAATGGTGTTCGTGGCTATGCTCGGGGGAATGCTCGGGGGCCTGATGAGAAGCAACTGAGTATCAAACGAAAATTTTTCTAACTGCAAGGACTCTATCTTTCATTAGCGAAAGTAGTATTATGTCGAATTTTCGCTGATGGGGGAATGAATTTGCGTATCGTACGATCTAAGAGAGACTATGCTTTAGCGGCCCTGCTATTGGTTTTTGCCATCCTTTTGGGCGCTGCGTCTGATGGACAAGCAAGTGAAGGGGCAGCCTTTGATTTTACAGAGCTGATTAAGGATACGATTATCTATGGAAACATAACCAAGGACACACCTGCGTATAACGATTATTCAAACAGCCGCAGGCAAACTGGCGAGTTCAAGAGCGGTGAAGTGGTGGAAGTGCTTCGGGATCGGGCCTATGCCTGGTATCTCGTGAAGGCTGAGGACGGCAGGGAAGGGTGGATCGCCGCCGACAGCATCTCAATCCCCGGTGATCCTGAGACCAATCTGGAGCAATTGCCCCAGGCTGTCCTGGAGGCCTATGTAAACACCCGCGGCTTAAGTTCTAAGACTGACCACCTGGTTTGGGTGGACCTTGACCGCCAGCTGACCCATGTTTTCACCGGAAAACAGGGGGCATGGAGTCTGGTACGGACCATGCCCAGCTCGACTGGGAAGAATGTATCCCCAACTTTGAGGGGCCTGCATGAGATCGCCGAGCGAGGAACATGGTTCTATTCTCCCTTCTTGGGACGGGGCGGAGAGTACTGGGTACAGTTTTCCGGGCCCTATATGTTCCATTCCCTGCCTATGGACCAGGAGCGCAATATTGTTGACTACACTCTACTGGAGAGACGCTCTGCCGGCTGCATTCGCTTATCGATGCAGGACTCAGAGTGGTTTTACTCCTTTATCAAGCGAGGGTCAACTGTCTTTGTAAACTGATCACACCTGCCCCATCAGTTAATGATGGGGTTTTCATCAACTTAGAAAGGACTTGAGCTAGGAATGACCCTTGGAAAACGAATTGGCCCTCTGAATCTGCCCCTTCTCAGTTCAATGTTCAGGTTTGCCCTGCCCATCATGGCTATGAACATTCTTCAGCTGCTCTTCAATGCAGCTGATATGATTGTTGTGGGCCGCTTTGAAGGCAGCCTGGCCCTGGCGGCAGTAGGTGCCACAGGTTCTTTGATTAATCTGATCGTCAACCTGTTCATGGGTTTGTCGGTTGGCACAGCTGTAATTGTGGCCCAGGAGTACGGGGCCCGTCGGGCTGAAGATATCCGTCAGTCTGTTCACACCTCGATTGCAGTAAGCATAGCGGCGGGGGTTTTTGTCGCCATCATGGGCATAGTGCTCAGCAGGCCCATGCTCCAGATGATGGGTACCCCAGACGACATCATCCATCTGTCCACTTTGTACATGAGAGTCTTTTTCCTGGGTATTCCTGCCAGCATGGTTTACAACTTTGGGGCTGCCATTTTGCGGGCCGTCGGCGACAGTAAGCGCCCGATGTACTTTTTGACTGTGTCAGGTGTAGTCAATGTGATTCTTAACGTCATTTTTGTTGCAGCTTTCCGCATGGGAGTAGCCGGTGTGGCCTGGTCAACTGTGATTGCCCAGTATCTGACCATGGCCCTGATCATGGTTTCCTTGATGAAGCACCAGGGGCCGTTGCGTTTCAGCTGGAAAAGGCTGCGCATTCACCGCGGCAAGCTCAGTTCAATTGTCCGCATTGGACTTCCTGCCGGACTGCAGAGCCTGCTCTTTTCCATTTCCAATGTATTAATCCAGTCCGCGGTAAACTCCTTTGGTTCTGTCATGGTTGCGGCCAGTGCCGCCTCGGGCAACGTTGAAAACCTGGTAGGCACCACTATGAACTCTTATTACAATGCCGCCATAACCTACACCGGTCAAAGTATGGGTGCGGAGGATTATGACCGGATTGACGAGATAGCAAAGATATCTGCCGCCTTTGTGTTTGCCACCTGGATTGTGCTGGGCGGCGCGGTGGTGCTCTTTGGACGGCCTTTGCTGGGCATCTATACCGACGATCCGGCCGTTATCGATTTAGGCATGCAGCGTATGAGAATAATGATGGCCATCTATTTTTCCTGCGGAATCATGAACGTATTTCCCGGCCTAACCAGGGCAATGGGCTATTCCATCCTGCCTATGCTGTCTACCTTGGTAGGCGCCTGTCTGTTCCGTATAGTCTGGCTGATCACAGTCTTTAAGTGGTATCCCACCATGATGGTGCTGTTTTTGGCCTATCCAGTTACCTGGACTCTGGCAGGGATCGGACAGGTGGCAAGTTTCTTCTATGCCCGCCGTCAGGTGCGAAAGCGGGCTCTAACCGCCGAGGCAAGTGCGGTCAATGTTTGAACGGCAAGGGAAAAAGGCACTTGACAGCCGCCTTGGACTTTGGTTTAATGTAAGAAAACCAGAACGAACGATGATGAAGAGGAGAGTCCATTGGTGGAGGCTTCTTAGCGAGCCGGGGAGGGTGCAAGCCTGGCAAGGATCCCTTATGGACGGACACCTTGGAGTTGCCATCTGATCAAAAGGATGTGCCGGTTTCCACCGTTATCTGGACTGAAGATAACTCTTGCCTAGAGTTAAACTTGGGTGGTACCACGATCATCTCGTCCCATGGCGGACGAGATTTTTTTCTAGGCAGAGTTAACTAGGGTGGCACCGCGTTCAGCACGCCCCTAGCCTTGTCGGCTAGGGGCGAATTTATTCTAGAAAGGAAGAACGATATGAAAAGAGTGCTTACAGCAGAACTGGGCAGCTGCCTAGGTCAGGAAGTAACAGTAATGGGCTGGGTGCTTCGCATGCGGATCTTAAGCAAGGTGACCTTTTTACTCCTCCGTGACCGCAGCGGAACGGTACAGGCGGTGCTTGATCCGGCGTTGCTCAAAGCGCAGCCCATCAGTACCGAAAGCGTGGTGAAAATTAGGGGAGTTGTCAAGGCAGAACCCCGCTCCAGGCTGGGATTTGAGTTAGCAGCAGAGGAAATAGAGGTGCTGGCGTTTGCAGATCAGCTTCCCTTCAATGTCAATGGGGAAGAACTGAACATCCCCCTGGAACTTGCCCTGGATCACCGAGTGCTGAGTCTCAGGCATGCTAAGACCAATGCGGTTTTCAAGATACAGGCAGCGTTGGTTCAGGCATTCCAGGATTTCCTCAACGGCAAAAGCTTTGTCCAGGTGTTTACGCCTAAGATTGTGGCCAGCGGCACGGAAGGGGGCACTGAACTCTTTCCTGTGGAGTACTTCGAAGAAACCGCCTACCTGGCACAAAGCCCCCAGTTTTACAAGCAGATGCTGGTTGGGGCAGGCTATGAGCGTGTCTATGAGATCGGCCAGGTTTATCGCGCAGAAAAGCATGCCACGTCCCGCCATTTAAACGAGTATGTCAGTCTGGACTTGGAAATGGGGTTTATTGAAGACGAGCATGATATCATGGACCTGCAAAATGAGCTCTTGGCTTCAATGTTTTCGTCTGTTGCAGCGAAGTGCGGCAAGGAGCTGGAAGTTCTTGGGTTGACTGTTCCGGAAGTGCCCCAGATCCCCAGAATAGCCCTGGCTGAAGCCCTTGAGATTCTGGAAGGGGAATACGGCAAGATACATCAGGAACCGGATCTGGATCCTGAAGGGGAAAGACTCCTCAGCCAGTACTTCCTGGAACAGACAGGCAGTGAGTTTGTGTATGTCACTGACTACCCCTGGACTAAGCGGCCTATGTATACCATGCCTAAAGGTGAGGAGCTGACTGCCAGTTTTGACCTGCTGTTTCGCGGACTGGAGATTACCACAGGCGGACAGCGCATCCACCAGCACGATGCTTTAGTTACTAATATGCGGAGGAAGGGGCTGGAGCCAGATGACTTTAAGTCCTACCTGAGCAGTTTTTCCCTGGGCATGCCTCCCCACGGCGGCTTGGCCATCGGCTTGGAGCGGCTTACTGCCCAGATCATCGGCTTGAAAAACATCCGTGAGGCCAGCCTGTTTCCCAGGGATCGCCATCGGCTGGCGCCTTAGGAGGGAAAAGCGGCTGTTTGGTGAAATTTTTTTCTGAATACCGAACGCGGGAGGTAATAAGCATGTATACAGCTGAGTTTAAGGTCGAGGTCTTTATACCGGAAGGATACGTGGACGCAATGAGGGAACAGCTCAACGCGCTGGGTGTCTTGAAGGTTGGAGATTATGATCATGTGCTTTCGGCTGCCAAGGTCACGGGCTATTGGAGGCCCTTGGAGGGTGCTAATCCTCACAGCGGCAGCGTAGGCGAAATAAGCTGTGCACCCGAATGCAAGCTGGAGTTTCGCTGCAGTGGAGGTTTACTGCAGCAGACAGTTGAAAAGATTTATGAAGTTCATCCCTATGAAGAACCGGTGGTTAATGTCCTGCCCTTGGTGGACTACAGGCAGATTAAGTGATAAGTGCCAGCAGCACAGCGGCGGCGATGGCAGGGAGCATATTGCCTAAGCGCAGTTTGGTCAGTCCCAGCATATTGAGGGCGATCCCGATGATTAATATGCCTCCGGTTGCAGTGAGCTCAGCAAGAACCGGACCGCTGAGGCAAGGGGCAAGGACTGTGGCCAAAAGTGCAATACTTCCCTGGTAGACGAAGACAGGTACAGCCGAGAAAGCAACACCGATTCCCAGAGAAGCGGAAAAGAAGATGGCGGTTACTCCGTCAATCAAAGACTTGGCATAAAGCACCTGGTGGTCGCCTGTGAGTCCGCTGTTGAGGCTGCCGATGACGGCCATCGCCCCAATGCAGTAGGTGAGAGTGGCAGCCAGGAAGCCT
>JGI24707J26582_10003196_pt1 | contig 11926 bp, 8 predicted proteins | sample BioPla1DNA1_FD_26582 | JGI IMG/M metagenome (IMG submission 26582) | reverse complement strand
CTAAAGGTAGCTGAACAAAATACGATTGAAACAATTCTAGCAAAAATGGTTGCTGAGTACAAAAACCCTAAAGAAGATTCTGAAATATACTTGAAATCCCTTTTAATTCAGCTACTAGTCCACACCTCCAGAATTTCACCAATCGGAGATGGCGCTAACTTTGATCCACTGAATCCAATTCACGATAAAATCCACAAAATTGTCCGCTACATCCGACACAACTATCAAAAGCCAATCTGTCTTGCAGAAATAGCGGAGCAATTCTATATTAGTCAATTTTACTTATGCCGCATGTTCAAGGAAGTTACTGGATTAACTCTAATTGAATATCTCAATAATATCCGAATTAAAGAAGCCCAGCAATTATTAGAAAAAACTGATCTATCGATTACCGAGATTTCTGGCCTGGTCGGTTATGAAAACCAAACATATTTTGGCAGAATGTTTAAACGAATTACTGGTACTACTCCCCGTGAATATCGAAAAGCTAGATTCACGATCTAGTGTTACCCTTTTTTTATTTTTTTTAAGTTGAAGGATTTCCCAGCTCAGACTGGTATCTTCATTATATACAATTATCAGTGGAGGAATTGCGAAGATGAATTTACAGTTTCCAAAAGATTTTATTTGGGGAGTAGCTACTGCAGCTTATCAAATTGAAGGTGCCTATAATCAAGACGGGCGCGGTGAATCTATCTGGGATCGATTTAGCAAAACACCTGGGAAAATCCTCAATGGCGATACTGGTGACGTAGCTTGCGATCATTATAATCGATATCAAGAAGACGTGGCTATGATTAAAAACCTAGGAGTAGATTCCTATCGTTTTTCGATAGCTTGGCCACGAATTTTTCCAAATGGTTTTGGCAAACTAAATCCTAAAGGCCTCGATTTCTACAAACGCTTAGTTAATGAACTGTTAGAAAACGATCTAATTCCCTGTGCTACTTTATATCACTGGGATTTGCCGCAAGTTTTACAAGATAAAGGTGGCTGGACAAATCGAGATACAGCGAAATATTTTCAAGACTATGCCGCAATCATGTTTCAAGAGTTCGGTGACGTAGTCCCCTACTGGATAACTTTAAATGAACCTTGGTGTTCGGCTCAAATGGGTTATGGTAACGGACAGCACGCCCCAGGGATTAAAGATCCAAAACAAGCAATTCAAGCTGCTCATTATTTGTTATATGCCCATGGCTTAGCAGTAGAAGCTTTTCGTTCTGTAACAGGTAATGGACAAATTGGTATTACTTTAAACATGTCACCGAAGTATCCAGCTTCCGATAGTCCTGAGGATGTAGCTGCTGCTCAACGTGGCTTTGCTGCAGACGTTGGATGGTATCTAGATCCTGTTTTAAAAGGAGCCTACCCAGAAGAGATTTTCCAAATCTATAAAAAACACAATCTAGCACCAGAAATGGAAGCTAAAGATTTAGATGTTATCAGCACTGCTATAGATTTTTTAGGAATTAATTACTACCATCGAAGAATTCTTGGAGCCGGTAATCCAGACTCGATCTTTAACTATAAAAGTTATCCAAGTGTCTATGAAAAAACCAGAATGGGCTGGGAAATTTATCCAGAGGGAATTTATGATTTGCTAGTTTATCTCAACAAAACTTATGGAGATTTGCCTTTATTTATAACGGAGAATGGCGCTTGCTTTGACGACCAGCTTGTCGAGGGTGAAGTGCATGATCATCAACGCACGAAATATTTACAAGACCACTTTGTTCAATGCCATCGGGCGATTGAAGCCGGTGTTCCTTTAAAAGGCTTTTATGTTTGGTCATTAATGGACAATTTTGAATGGGCTTACGGCTATGATTATCGTTTTGGTATCGTTTACGTTGATTATGAAACTCAAACGCGATACCTAAAAGACAGTGCAAAATGGTATAGAGAATTCCTAACTACGCAAAAATAAAAAATGGCTTTTTCCAGTACTAACTGGAGAAAGCCATTTTTTCTATTGCTTACCTCTAATCAACAGATAAATCCTTGGCAAATCAAAAGCTGTTATAATTCCAAGCAGCTGACCACTTTCTGTTCCATCATCACTTATCAATACGGCCTGTAAACGAGTACCATTATGATGAAATTCATCAAATAAGCGAATAATATCAAATAAAGAGCAGTCCTGAGTAACAAATCGATAGTTATCGGGTTTATCCAAGTAATTTAGAACCACTTCTACTTTTTCTTCTACTAAGAANCCTTGATCTGAAATCCGATCTGCTAACCAATAGGTAATTGCTTCTGCTGTTAATAAACCAACGAATTCTCGACCACGATAAACTGGAATTTTAGAAAATGAATGCTCAAACATTCGCTTAGCTACCGTACTTAAAGCTTCATCACACTCACAGGTTACTACTTTCCGCAAAAATAATGGTGTTACTCGCGGCGGTGTAGTTAATAAATCACGAATCGCTTCTAAGCGCTCTACTACCTGATCATGTGGCTCAGCAATTGGTTCATCGTTGATCCGTTCATGGACAATAGCATTACGTAAATCACCGTATTCCCTTAATTCCACAGCAATTTCTCGAACAAAAGGATCATAATTAGCTGCATCAGCAACTAATTGATAAAAAGGACGATTACGTGTATTTTTACTAATGGTCTTTAAAGCTCCCTCAATCTCTACAAAAGCATTTAAAAAACGTCGTGAATTTTGGTACGCCATACCAACAGCCCCTTATGGTTTGTAACTAATCTTCAATTGTACTTTACCAAGCAAACCTGACTTAATCTTTGCCTGAACAAGACGATTTGCTAAAGTATTAGTTACCTGAAGTTGAATCTGGTTAATCCCGGGTTTAACAAGATTAGTGATTTCAAATGAATAAGGTGCTAACAACCTTACTCCAGCTGCTTGCTGATTAACTGTTAGCTCTGCTATCTCATGGACTTCACCAAAATCTATTTCCACCTTAACAATTTCAGCAAAATCATTGATAACAAAATTATTTTCGTAAATAATCTTACCAGAGAAATCTGCTAATTCAGGAATTGTTGTCCAACAGATTAACCCCTTGTGCAACTGGGAATCTAACAATGGATTAGTTGATCGCCAATTACTGGATAAATCAATCACCTTTTGTATTAATTGTACTTGCTGATTCTGCTTAAACAATTGATAAGGTTGATTTGGATCAACCATAATAATCAGATTTCCGCGAACAGGCAAGTCGAGCTCTAATTCCATTCTTTGCTGATCGACTGCGAAAACAGGCAATTCAGTAATTGTTCCATTCCAAGCATCCCACGCCTCAGTTTTACCAATCACATTTAATCGAATTTTGCGTTTAATTGCTTGCATTCCTTCATTAACTAACAGGAAAAAATGCACACCATCCTTAATCACATGAGAAAGGCGTAAATCAGTTGCGATTTCGGAAACAAATAAATCGGGTTCTAGTACTTGCCGGATTTTCTCCACCAGCTCTGAAAAAATAGTTATTTCACTAACTGGCAAGTTAATTCTTAACTGTGCTGGATTGTAAACAATCACTGTTCCACCTTCTGCAATAAACTGCTCCACTTTAGTTTGAGCTTTGGACGTTAAATGGTTAAGATCTTCGATTACTAAAACCCGATAGCTTTGCTGACAAATTTTGAGTGTTCCTCCGTCAACTTCTACACTAGATTCTAATAATTTGTTCTCTAAATAGTTAAATTCAATTTGGTGTTCAAATAATGGACGAACAATTTGCCATGGTAGATGATCTTCCTCACAGAGAACTGCTACTTGAGCTTGGTTAACGCTGTCTGTCATCAACCAGCTCATCCGTTTAATGTAATCAGAAATAATCCGATAATGAGGCCACCAAATATTGTTTGGTCCAACATCAGGCGGACGCTCATCAAACCGGCCTTTACCTTCAATCGAATAAAAAAATGCATGAGGATAAAGCAAATTCACTCCACGAACAAATAACCAATCCATGTACCACTTCATATCTGCAACAGTAAATGCCCAATGGACACCATTAGGACCACAACAGCCAAAACACTCATTTGAATTACGCCGTTTCCCAGAATGCCTAGCCGCATCAGCAGAACATTTTCCTTGGGTACTATGAACGCCAGTGATTCCTTTTTCATCCTCTGGAGCTACCCAGCGCCAAACCACATCTTGACCAGGAATTTGAAAATAATTTAACAACCCGATTTCGTCACTAGCCTCTGGATGACCTGTTAAAGCAATGCCATGCTCTTCACACCATTTAGAAATAGGGATATAGTACGAACGAAGTAATCTTTTATTAATCGCCTGCTTATACTGCTTGCGTTTTACAGCGGTAACTTCACCAGCATCAAACCACAGAACCGGGAGGTCTAATTCATCACAGCCAAAACTAATATAATCTTGGAGAAAATTTGTAGTCCAAGGTCGTAATCCACGACGAGAACGACGACCTAGAATAGCAGGTTCATCAGTAAACATGGCTATAATTGTATTACCAAAATAATCTTTTAACACTTCATAATAACGGTCATGGGTTAAATTAATATAAGTCTTCATGGCTTGAGGATTTAGTAGATCAGCAGCTGCCGGAGCATCAGGCTGACCATCATCTTCACCAAAATGAATCCCTCGAATAGTTCCACGAGAATAAGTTTCAATAAACATTAGTACAGACCATTGTTCCTGGTCAGGAGCAGCAAAAACTACTTTTCCTTGCTCACAAGCTAACTTCATTGTCGAACTGGCATCAATCGAATTTTCACTTATTTTTTTTACTGCCTGCACAGACACAAGTAAGTCATCTGGATCATCGAACTCAGGTACCAATTCAATTTTTCTATCACTAACTGGGTATTCTTTCATTAATAAACCACGACTTGCAAAACGAGGATTGGTCGCGACAACTTGTCCATGAGCAGATCCTGATGGATACATTGCCTCATCATAAAGAATTACTTTCATACCTAGCCTTTTCGCTTCCTCGACTGCACAAGTAACCAGCTCCATAAACCGATCAGATAAATATTCTATCTCTTTTGGGATCCCTATTCTAGGATGAATAATGAATCCCATTACTCCTTTAGCTTTGAAATCATGAATTTGTCGAATTATTTCATCCTCAGTTAGCCGATCATTCCAAAACCAAAAAGGAATTGGTGTGTATTCATCCGCTGGCTGAAGAAATTGTCTTCTAAGTTTTTGCATGGTCACACCTCCATCACATAAAGGCTTCAATACTATATTACCCGATCTTGTAAAAGTTTCCTGCTCCCAAAAGTATAAAAAAAGCATATCTCTTACGAGATACGCTGATTGATTGCTTTATTGCCAATATCTGATCGATAATGCATACCATAAAAGTTCAGGTGATGAATCCCCTGATAAGCTCGGTTTTGGGCTTGTTCTAAACTATCAGCTAATCCAGTTACAGCCAGTACACGTCCACCAGCTGTTTTTATACAATTACCGTCATAAACTGTGCCGGCGTGAAAAACTTCAAGATCATCAAACTTGGCTAATGCTTCTAAGCCCGTAATTTCATTACCGGTTGGATAGGGACCAGGATATCCTGGTGAAGCTAAAACTACAGTTAAAGCTGCTTGTTCATTCCAGTTTATCTCAATTTGATCCAACTGATGATTCACACAAGCTAATAAAATATCTACTAAATCACCAGCCAAACGCGGCAGAATCACCTGAGTTTCTGGGTCACCAAAACGAGCATTGAACTCAATTACTTTTAAACCTTTTTCAGTTATCATTAAACCGGCATATAAAACTCCGGTAAAAGCTCGATTTTCTGCAAGCATGGCTTTCGCTGTTGGTTTAAGCACTTGCTCAACAGCCTGGTCAATAAAAGCTTGACTAAAGTGAGGTACTGGAGAATAGGCACCCATACCTCCTGTATTCGGACCTAAATCTCCATCAAAAGCTTGCTTATGATCCTGAGCTAACGGCATCGGAATGACTGTCTCACCGTCTACAAAGGCCATCAAGGACAGTTCTTCACCTTCTAAATATTCTTCGATAACTACCTTTTGGTGAGTACCGCTACTAAAAACTTGGTTAACAGCAGCAACTGCATCATCCATATTAAAAGCAACAACAACTCCTTTACCTGCAGCCAAACCATCAGCCTTAATTACAATTGGAACACCTATCTCATTAAGATAAGCTAAGGCTTCTTTAGCGTTAGAAAAAACACGATAATCAGCAGTTGGAATCTTATATTTTGCCATTAAATCTTTGGCAAAGGCTTTACTTCCCTCAATGATAGCTGCCGCTTTAGTTGGGCCAAAAATTTTCAAGCCTTGTGCTCTAAATTGATCAACAATACCATGGGCTAAAGGTTCTTCTGGACCCACAACAGTTAAATCGATTTGTTCTTGCTGGACAAATTTAACTAATTCTGAAATCTGTTTTTCAGAAATTGGTACATTTTCAGCTACTAATCTAGTTCCCCCATTTCCTGGAGCACAATAGACTTTTTCAACCTGAGGGCTTTGCTTGAGTTTCCAACACAAGGCGTGTTCTCTACCACCACTACCAACAACTAAGATTTTCATGAAGTACCCTCCCGATAACATACCTTTCGTCCTTGAAGATAAACTTTCCCTAACACACAGTCTTCTACCGTAGGCGGATAAAGTGCATGCTCTATTTGTTGAATTTTACTACTTAAACTGAGCAGATCGTCATCTGTACTGACTTCAACTGCTTTTTGCACTATAATTGGACCTGTATCCATACCTTCATCAACAAAATGAATTGTAACACCTGTTACTTTGACACCATAAGCTAATGCTTGTCCTATAGCATCCTTTCCGGGAAAAGCTGGTAATAAAGAAGGATGGATATTGATAATCCGACCACTATAAGGTTCTAACAGAATTGGTCCTATCAGACGCATATAACCAGCTAAAACTAGAAAATCAATCTGATATTCTTCCAAAAAACTTAAAATATGACGCTCATAACTAGCTTTCGAAGGGAAATCCTTCGGACTAACCATCAAAGTTGGAGTTTGCCAGTGTTTAGCTCGATCGATCACCTTAGCTTGTGGCTGGTCACAGACCAACAATGCTACTTGGATCTTTGCATGTTCAGCAAAAAACTCCATAATTGCTTGATAGTTTGACCCACTGCCAGAAGCAAAGACGGCTATTCTTTTCATTGATTAGCCTCCTTAAAAATAACCTGTTGCTTTCCAGCAGTAACCTTACCAATTTGATACACTGGTTCACCTAGTTGCTCAAAATGTTTTAAGGTCGCTTCTAATAAATCATCTTTGACCACTAATACCATTCCAATACCCATATTAAACGTATTATAAAGATCACTATGGGTTAACTGACCTTCCTCAGCTAATAACCGGAAAATAGCAGGCACTGGCCAACTACCTAATTCAATTTCAGCATTACAACTGCCAGGTAATACTCGGGGAATGTTTTCAATAAAGGAACCTCCAGTAATGTGAGCCATGCCTGCAGGCGGTAATTGTTTAATTAAACCCTTAAGGGCATTAACATATATTCTTGTAGGAGTTAGTAATATTTCACCAAGAGTTTTTCCTTGGTCAAATATTGCATTTAAGTCAAATTTATCATTACCCACTAATAATTTCCGTACCAAGGAAAACCCATTACTATGTAAACCGCTACTCGGTAAACCTAGAATTACATCGCCTGGCTCAATAGTACTACCATCAATAATCTGATCCTGCTCTACTATACCCACACAAAAACCTGCTAAGTCATATTCTCCAGCTTGATAAAACCCAGGCATTTCTGCAGTCTCACCGCCGATTAAAGCACAGCCTGCCTGAACACAACCTTCAGCAATGCCAGCTACAATTTGTCCTACTTTGGATGGCTCAATTTTACTGGTAGCTAAATAATCAAGAAAGAACAATGGCTCAGCACCGATTACTAAAATATCGTTAGCGCACATCGCAACTAAGTCAATCCCAATAGTATGATGCTGATTCAACTCAAAAGCGATCTTTAATTTTGTACCTACCCCATCAGTACCTGATACTAAAACTGGTTTACGATACTGTTCAATTGGCAATTTAAACAAAGCAGCAAAACCGCCTAGGCTACTCATCACTTCTGGACGAGTAGCCCTAGCCACATGGGCTTTAATCTCTTTTACCGCTTGATAACCAGCTTCAATATTAACTCCTGCCTTTTTATACGCGTCACCCATTTTTGCCAACTCCATTTTCATTTGGATATATTTCAGTTGGATATTGGCCTGTAAAACAAGCTAAGCACAGACCATTCACCCCATGTTCTTGCAGTAAAGCCTCTCTCAATCCCTCGACACTCAAGAACTCTAATGAATCAGCTCCAATGTATTCACAAACCTCAGCTAATGTTTTATGGGCTACAATCAATTCCTCCCTATCAGAGCTGTCAATTCCGTAATAACAAGGATGAGCTACTGGCGGAGAACTAATCCGGACATGAATTTCTTTAGCACCAGCATCCTTTAACATTCTCACAATTCTGCTAATGGTGGTACCTCGAACGATGGAATCATCTATAATTACAATTCGTTTCCCTTCTACTACTTTCCGCACAACACTTAGTTTCATCCGCACACCCTCGTAACGAATTCGCTGGGAGGGTTTGATAAAGGTTCGGCCAACATAACGATTCTTAATCAAACCAACTTCGTAAGGCAAACCAGTAGCCTGAGCATAACCCATTGCTGCTGAAATACTTGAATCAGGTACACCCATAACCACATCAGCATCAACAGGATGCTCTTTTGCTAACTTCTCTCCTAACAACTTGCGGCTTTGATGAACATTAATGCCATTTATATTACTATCCGGACGAGCAAAATAAATAAACTCGAAACTGCACAAGGTTTGATGAGCTGTCTGTGTAAATTGGCCAGTCTGAAGTCCATCTTGATCAATAACGATTAATTCACCCGGTTGAACATCGCGAATATACTCAGCTCCAATCACATCAAAAGCACAAGTTTCCGAGGCTAAGCAATAAGCACCATCTACCTTACCTAAGACAAAGGGACGTAAACCATTCGGATCTAAAGCCGCAATCATTTGATTCTCTGTTAAGACAATAATAGCATAGGCTCCCTTGATCATACTTAAAGCCTCTTTTAACGCTAAATCAATTTGATCATAAGCAGAGCGAGCCATTAAATGAGCAATTACTTCTGTATCGCTTTCAGTTTGAAAGATCGAACCTTGGCGCTCTAAATAACGTCTGATTTGCGATGCATTGACCAAATTTCCGTTATGGGCAAGAGCAAAAGTACCAGCCCGATATTTAAAAACCAAAGGCTGGGCATCAGTGATTTTATTGTCCCAGGCGGTGGTGTGACGCACATGCCCAACAATCCGATCCCCTTGTAGTTTATTTAATCTATCTGTAGTGAATACATCAGTAACTAAACCTAAGCCTTTGTGAACAGTAAACTCTTGTCCATCAGTTGCTGCAATACCACAACTTTCTTGNCCACGATGCTGTAAGGCATGTAACCCATAATAAGCCATTTCGACAGCCTGAGGATGACCAAAAATACCGAAAACCCCACATTCCTCAGTAAACTTGTCATCAACTAATCGTTGATCATGCATGGGATTGCACCCTTCCATGTTTTTTCTAGTTCAACCACAGATGTTGCAATAATTTCTTCACCATTTAAACGCAAAATATAGTTACCACTATTATTTACTTGACCTATAACAGCTAATTCTACATCATAAGTTGCTGCTAATTGCTTTAAAGCAGCTAATTTTTCTTCGTTTAGGCTTACTACAACCCTGGACTGAGCTTCGCCAAACAAGATTACACTTGTTGGTAGACTGCTGTTCAAATTAAGCTCCAATCCAAAGGGCGTTTCCATTACTATCTCAGCTAAAGCTACTGCCAGACCTCCTTCGGAAAGATCGTGAGCTGATGCAAGCAAACCTTGCTGAATAGCAGCTAAAACAAGTTTTTGAACCCGTGCTTCATATGCTAGATCAAAATCAGGCAGTTTGCCACTGATTTCTCCATCGATTAGCTTTTGTAACTGACTGCCGCCTAAACCAGGTACAGTTCTACCTAATAACACCACAACATCTCCAGCTGTTTTAACATGTTGAGTAGTAATATGATCAAGTTTTTCAATTACACCAACCATACCAATAATCGGTGTCGGGTAAATAGCGTTTCCATTAGTTTCATTGTAAAGACTAACATTACCTGAAACCACTGGCGTCCCAAATTTTAAGCAAGCCTCGCTAATCCCAATAGCAGCTTGTTCAATTTGCCAAAAAACTTCTGGATTTTCGGGACTGCCAAAATTTAAACCATCGGTAATCGCTAACGGTTTAGCACCAGAACAAACTAAATTACGAGCAGCTTCCGCAACTGCAATAGCACCACCTGTGTATGGATCTAAGTAAATATATCCAGCATTACAGTCAGTGGTAATTCCGATAGCTTTATTTGTTTCAGGAATACGAATAATAGCAGCATCAGAGCCTGGTCTAACAATGGTATTGTTACCAGACAAATAATCAAACTGTTGGAAAACCCACTCTTTACTAGCAATACTTGGCATAGCTAGCAATTGCTTTAAAGTTTCAGTTCCATTGTTAATAGATAAATCTTCTACAAGTTTAGCCTGATTCTCACGGAAACTAGCCGGCTCCCTAGAAGGTTGATGATAAACAGGAGCTTCTTCTGCCAAGTAATCAACAGGCACATCGGCTACAACTTGTCCTTTATGCAACAAGCGCATGCGACCATCGTCTGTTACCCGACCGATGGTTACCGCAGTTAAACCCCATTTTTGGCAAATTGCTTCTACTTCCTGTTCACGACCTTTTTCTACAACTAATAACATTCGCTCCTGAGATTCGGATAACATCATTTCATAAGCAGACATATTTGGATCTCTTTGGGGGACTAAGTCTAAATTAAGTTCAATACCATTTCCAGCTTTGCTAGCCATCTCAGCACTAGAGGAGGTTAACCCTGCAGCACCCATATCTTGAATACCTAATAAGACATCTTTTTCAATTAACTCTAAACATGCTTCCATTAGTAATTTTTCAACAAAAGGATCACCTGCTTGTACGGCAGGTAGTTCAACTGCAGCTTCGTCGCCAAACTCCACAGATGCAAATGTAGCACCATGAATACCATCTCTGCCTGTAGCGGCGCCTACATAAACAACTGAATTGCCAACACCTTTAGCAATTCCACGCTGGATTTGATCATGACGAATTAAACCGACGCACATCGCATTAACCAGTGGATTTCCTTCATAACTAGAATCAAAATAGATTTCACCACCGACCGTTGGGATACCCATCCGATTGCCATAGCCAGCAATCCCAGCAACTACGCCTTTAAATAAATATTTCATCCGATCATTAGCTAATTCGCCAAAACGTAAGGAATTTAGGAGGGCAATAGGTCGAGCACCCATAGAGAACACATCTCGGAGAATTCCACCAACACCAGTTGCAGCCCCTTGATAAGGTTCTACTGCTGATGGATGGTTATGAGACTCGATCTTAAAAGCAATCCCTAAACCATCACCAATATCAACAATGCCAGCACCTTCACCTGGACCTTGTAGAACTTGTGGTCCAGTTGTTGGAAACTTTTTAATCACTGGTTTAGAATTCTTATAACTACAATGTTCAGACCACATTACACTGAAAAGACCTAACTCGGTATAATTTGGTAAACGACCTAACAATTTTTGAATCAAAGCAAATTCATCATCAGAAACAGCCATTTGACGATAAATCTTCTCTTCTGCAATTTGTTCAGGAGTTGGTTCGTTATAGTAAGCCATTGCTATCCCTCCAACTTCTTATCATTGATGAAAACAGTTTGCTGCCGTCAACAGAGCCTAATAGCTGATCGCAAGCTCGTTCTGGACGAGCCATTATGCCAAGCACATTACCTT
>JGI24707J26582_10003193_pt1 | contig 11936 bp, 10 predicted proteins | sample BioPla1DNA1_FD_26582 | JGI IMG/M metagenome (IMG submission 26582) | reverse complement strand
TCGACTTTACCCATATAAGGGAGCCGGGCCTATACAAGGTTCGTTATGGCCAATCTGAGTCCTCGATATTTCGAATAGCCAAAGATGTTTACGACCGAGGTNTATGGCAGCCGGTATTAGAGTATTTCCTTCCAGTCCAGATGTGCCATATGCGGGTAAATGANAAATACCGGGTCTGGCATGGTCTTTGCCATGATGATGATGCCCGGATGGCCCCTGTAGACTATAATCATTTTGATGGTTACAAGCAAGGACCATCTACCCTAACAGAGTATGAACCAGGTCAAGTTGTTCCAGGCCTAAATGTAGGTGGTTGGCACGATGCTGGTGATTTTGATATTAGAGTAGAGTCTCAGTCGGGGGAGTTTTACACATTAGCCCTGGCCTATGAAGCCTTTAAGATCTACTATGATGCTACAACCATTGATCAAGAAAGACGGGTTACTGAAATACATCAGCCCGATGGTAAAAACGATATACTTCAGCAAATTGAGCATGGGGTATTATCAGTAGTTGCTGCTTATTGTGTACTAGGCAGACTATATCGTGGCATTATCGAAAATGACCTACGCCAATATGTACATCTTGGAGATAGCTCTACCATAACAGATGGTATTAAGGGGAACGATGATGACCGTTGGGTCTTTACTGAGGACAATCCTCAGCGTCAGCTCACAACTGCTGCTCATTTAGCGGCTGCCTCCCGTGCCTTAAAGGGATTTAATGATAGCCTAAGCCAGCAAGCCTTGGAGGCCGCTAGTGAGCTTTTTGAAACTACAAGGGCTTTAGAAGATGCTAAAGTATCAAAAATTCATGCAGCTACAGAACTATTTCTAACTACCGGACAAATAGTTTACAGTGACTTTTTGCAGTCAGAAGTTGATTTTATAGTCAATAACATTGAAAGGCTAGGTTGGATTTTAGGACGTGCTGAAAAAAAGATCAATAATAAGGGCTTTAGTAACAGTATACGGCAAGCCTTGACTGGTCTAAATGAACAGTATACAAAGCTATGCTCAGCTACTCCCTATGGTGTACCCTATAGTCCAAGCATCTGGGGAGCAGGTTGGAACATTCAAAGGTTAGGGGTGGAGTATTATTTTCTACACAAGGCTTATCCTGATATTTTTCAACCTGAGATGATAGCTAGTGCACTTAATTTTGTTTTAGGCTGCCATCCAGGCTCTAATACTATGTCTTTTGTATCAGGTGTAGGTACTAAATCAGCAACTACAGCTTATGGAATCAACCGTGCTGATTGGTCTTTTATTCCCGGTGGAGTGATTTCTGGTACTGCATTAATAAGACCAGACTTTCCTGAGCTACTTGAGTTTCCCTATTTATGGCAGCAAGCGGAATATGTTTTAGGAGGAGCCTCATCGAATTTTATGTTTTTAGTACTTGCAGTAAGGGAAATTATGAGTAAAAAGGATAGGTCTTAAGCTTGTCTAGATATAAAAAAACCACTCTAGGTAAAGCTTAAATAATAGTCTAAGATATAGAAAATAATAAAAAGGAATAGTTTGACTTATTAAGAGCCCACCTATATAATTATTAAAAATGATTTACTGGCTAGTGGTTTTTTTAAGATACTAGCTTACGATTATAGACTTAAATTTATAGAAAAGTAGATAACCAGGAGGTATATTATGTCAACCGTAGCTTATAACCCATATAAGAACGCCCAGGAGCAATTTGACAAGGTTGCAGCAGTATTAGGCTTAGATAGTGGTACTTGTAGCTTTTTACGTCAACCTATGTATGAAACCCATTTTACTATTCCTGTTAAGATGGATGATGGATCAACTAAAACATTCAAAGCCTTCCGTGTCAGACACAACGATGCTAGGGGACCAGCCAAGGGCGGAATTCGCTTTCACCCCCATGAAACAGCCGATACCGTTAGGGCACTTTCTATGTGGATGACCTGGAAGTGTGCTGTAGTTGACATTCCATTAGGAGGGGGCAAGGGGGGTATAGTCTGTGACCCTAGAGAGCTATCCTTAGCTGAACAAGAGAGGCTATGCCGTGGATATATACGCCAGCTCTATAGTCAGCTAGGGCCCAATTTAGATGTTCCTGCACCTGACGTTATGTCCAACAGCCAGCATATGCTCTGGATGTTAGATGAGTACGAAACAATTGCTGGAGGCAGGTTCCCAAGTGTTATTACAGGTAAGCCTGTAGGCATGGGAGGGTCCCTAGGCAGGACAGAAGCCACTGGTTATGGTGTTATTTACGTCCTAAAAAACCTACTTGCAAAGATGAATCTTCCCATTGGGTCAACAACTGCGAGCATACAGGGCTTTGGTAATGTAGCTGAGTATGCAGCCCGTATGTATACAGAACTAGGCGGCAAGGTTATAGCTGTTTCCTGCTGGAACCAAGCTGACTCAAAATCTTATACCTTTAAAAAGGCCGACGGCTGTAATATCGAACAGTTAGCCAGTATAAAGGACTCCTTTGGAAGTATAGACAAGGATAAGGCACTAGAGTATGGATATGAGCTACTTCCTGGTGAAGACTGGATTAAGCAGGATGTAGATATTCTAATCCCGGCAGCTTTGGAAAACCAGATTACACCGGCAGTATTTCCTGAAATATCCTCTAGTGTAAAGGTTATTTGTGAAGCGGCGAATGGTCCAACTACTCCAGACTGCGATAAGCTCATTAGGGATAGGGGCATTACCCTATTACCGGACTTTCTTACAAACGCAGGAGGAGTGACCTGTAGCTATTTTGAGCAGGTCCAGTGTAGTATGAATTATTTCTGGGAAAAGGAAGAGGTTTTTGAAAAGCTAGAGAGCAAAATGACCAATGCCTTTAATGGGGTATATGAGCTTGCTATGGAAAAGGACCTATATATGAGGGATGCCGCCTATACTATTGCAATTAAAAGAGTGGCAGAGGCAGTAAAACTCCGAGGTTGGGTATAGTAGGCTTTAATGGATAAGCTACAATCTAGCTATGCTATGAGATAGGCAGATTTGATAAAGCAGATATATAAAAGACTGGATTGCAAAAAGCTACAATCCAGTCTTTTAATATTGATTATGCCTTTAAACAACTTCAAGAGGATACAAGTTTCTGATATACTATATATGTTTCCCTAGAAAGCCTAAGGATTAAAGGCTATATATATTTGTGCTGGCTTTTTTATGGTTAGAAAGTACAAATAAAGGTTAAGTATATATTATAGCCAGCTACTAGCCTAGACGGCTTGTTTTATTTATAACGGAAGGAGACTTTAGATGCAAGGACCTCTACTAAGCATAAAGAATATCAACAAATACTATGGTGATTCACATATTTTAAAGGATGTGTCACTAGATATCAATGATGGAGAGTTCCTAACCCTATTAGGGCCTTCAGGCTGTGGCAAGACCACACTCTTAAGATGTATAGCAGGGCTAGAGAATATACAATCAGGAGATATACTGCTAAAGGGTAGATCCATCAAGAATTTAGCTCCTAATAAAAGAAGTGTAAATACAGTATTTCAGAACTATGCCTTGTTTCCTCATATGAATGTCTATGATAATGTGGCCTATGGGCCTAGGATTAAAAAGAGCTTTAAGGGAGAGGCTCTTGAGGAAAAAGTAGCACAAGTATTAGAGCTAGTTCAGATGACAGGCTTTGAAAAAAGGATGCCTGACCAGCTTTCAGGAGGGCAAATGCAAAGGGTGGCTATAGCTAGGGCCTTGATAAATGAGCCTGATATCCTGCTCCTAGATGAGCCCTTAGGTGCCTTGGATCTAAAGCTTAGAAAGTACATGCAAACAGAGCTTGCCCATTTGCAAAAACGAGCAAAGACCACCTTTGTTTATGTAACCCATGACCAAGAAGAAGCACTAAACATGTCAGACCGAATAGTGGTGATTCACAAGGGGAAGATTTTGCAGCAAGGCAGTCCCAGAGAGATATACAACAATCCTAGCAATTTGTTTGTAGCTGACTTTATAGGTGACAGAAATATAATAAAGGTAAGCATAATAGACAAAGATCAAAAATACTTTACCATAAAAGTAGGAAACACCACAGTAAAGGTCAGGTACTCAAGGAGTCATACCTATGAATCAGACCAGGCTTTACTGGCAGTCCATATGGACAAGATGAAAATATCCTGCCAAAATGGAGCAAACTCTATACAAGGAGAGGTCCTGTCTATCCATTATGCTGGCTCACAGGTTAGGACAGAGCTTAGTGTAGGTGGAGAAAAGTTCACTGTAATAGAGTATCAAAATAATGACTGTGATTATAAAATTGGAGACCTAGTATTTATATCTTGGGAAGAGACTGGAGCCCTTATACTACCTATGGAGGACATAGAGGAAAGTGAAAGCTAAAGCTAAGAGTTTAAAGAAAAATGCACCTGCTATACCAATACTGGTTTGGATTGGCTTTTTGGTTGGAGTGCCCCTAATATTTGTTGTAGTGTTGAGCTTTTTGTCCAGAGACAATCTAGGAAACATTGTTTTTAAGTTTAGCCTAGACAATTACAAGCGGATGTTTGACCCAATTTATTTAAGGGTCTTTGCAAACTCCTTTTTACTAGCAATCCTAACCGGGTTTATCACCCTAATAATAGGCTATCCAGTTGCCTATTTTACAACTAGGCTAAAGGCAAAGAAACGTTCCTTTGTAACTGCCTTGATTGTACTTCCCTTTTGGGTTTCCAGTTTGCTTAGAACCTATGGCTGGGTTATTCTTTTGGGAAAGACCGGACTTATCAATAATGTTTTAGTGGGTTTAAATATAATAGATCAGCCCTTAAATATGATGTACAAGTTTTCTACCACTTTAATAGGTACTGCCTATATGCTGATTCCCTTTATGATAATTGCAGTATATAACTCGGTTGACAAGCTTGACAGGTCGCTTTTAGAGGCTTCATATGATTTAGGNGCAGGGAAATGGAAAACATTTTTCAATATTACCTTACCCCTAACTATACCAGGTATATCTGGAGGTTTTACCTTGGTCTTTATACCCTCCCTAGGAATGTTCTTTGTATCGGACCTACTAGGTGGTGGCAGAACGGTTTTCCTCGGGAATCTAATTAACACCCAAGTCACTAGAGGAAGGAATAGACCACTAGCTGCAGCCTTTTCCGTAGGAATGATTGTTTTAGTTGTGCTAGTTCTGCTTATATATAATAGGGTAACAAAGAATAAGGGAAGGGAACTNTTTTAATGGATAAGAGGGTATCTGCAATACGTACATTCTATTTGTCTTTATTTTTCATTGTATTATATATACCAGTGCTAAGTGTTATCCTATATTCATTTAATAAAAGTCCATCAACTGCTCAGTGGACAGGTTTTACACTAGACTGGTATAGGGACCTGTTCAGAGATCGGGTAATAGTAGAATCTTTGAAAATAAGTGTTCAGGTAGCAGTACTAACATCCATATTATCAGCTATTTTAGGTACAGCTACATCCATAGTATCAATGTATGTAACAAGAAAAATGGAAAAGACTATAAGAGGGATTATGCTTTTACCCTTGCTAGTACCAGAGGTTGCCCTAGGGATATCATTACTAATATTTTTTACAGCCCTAAAACTACCCTTTGGAATACTGACCTTGGTTCTTTCNCATTCACTTTTTTGTGTACCTTATGTATACATAATGGTCCAGCTAAGGTTAAAGGAAATAAATAAGTCCATTTTTGAGGCAGCAAAGGACCTAGGTGCAACAAGAGGGCAAATTATAAGAACTATCATACTGCCCCTGGTTACACCCTCGATAATAACATCATCCCTATTGGCACTTGCCATATCTTTAGATGATGTTATTATATCGACTTATATGTCAGGGCCGACTTCAACCACGCTCCCAGTCCATATTTTTTCCATGATGAGGGTTGGAGTTACCCCTAAAATAAATGCCTTGTGCACCTTGATTTTGGTAGGAACCTTTTTCATAGTTGGCCTAAGTCAATTGTTTAACAAAAAAGTATTATAGGAGGAGTATAAGATGAGTAAAAAAACACTAAGAAAAACGATAACAGCGCTTTTAGCAGCTATTTTAATAGTAGCTTTGGTAGGATGTAGTGGAAGCAAGGATGCAGGCCAGGTTAACCTTATGACCTGGGGTGGAGACTTTATTCCAAGAGAGATAATAGATGAGTTTGAAAAAGAAACCGGTATCAAGGTAAATTACAAGGAAGTAACCTCAAACGAGGATATGCAGTCTCTACTAGAGGCAAACCCAGACCAATATGATCTGGCNGTTGTTACTGATTATATGGTAGATATATTAAGGCAAAACGGGATGCTTGAAAAGCTAGACAAGAGCAAGCTAAAAAACATTGCTAATATAAATCCTGTATACCAGGGTAACTATTACGATCAAAACAACGAATATTCAATACCTTATGCAATCTCCACATCCTTTTTACTAGTTAACCCTGAGGGTGTAGCTGAGAAAGGCGCCAAGCCAATTACCGGCTATGCAGATATGTGGCAGGAGGAACTAAAGGACAGCATAGTNGTAGTAGACTGGTCAGTTGAGATAATGGGTATAGCTCTAAAGGCTTTAGGCTATGAGTACAATGAGACGGATCCAGAAAAGGTAGCACAGGCCAAGGAAAAATTATTTGCCCTAAGCGATAATATAGTTAGATTTGAGACTAATACACCAGAAGACTCCCTAGTAAACGGTGAAGCAGTAATAGGTTTTATGTATTCTAACCAGGCAGTAAAGGGCCAGGCTGCAGATAGTAANCTAGAGCCAGTCTTTCCAGTTGAGGGCATGCCAATCTTTATAGACGGCTTTGTAATGTCAAAGGATGCTCCTAATAAGGATAACACCTACAAATTCCTTGATTTTATAATGAGACCAGAAATAGCAGCTAGGATAGCAGAGATAACTAACTTTACTACACCAAACAAGGCTGCAGAGGAATTCTTGTCCGATGAGTTCAAGAATAACCCAATGCTAAATATCCCGGACGAGGTAGCAGAAAACACAAGTTTTTATATAAATGTAGCTGATGTATTAGAAGAGTATGAGCATATCTATACAGAGTTTAAAATGCAGTAGGTAAAAATCTTTTACGCTAAGTTATACTAGTCTTTAAACAAAAGGGCTGAGCTCAAGTTCATATGAGTTCAGCCTTATCATTAGGTTTAATTAGCTTAAAGGGCAACTTTAATTAGTAATGATTATGGTCAGCCTCTTCCTTTGTCCTGTGAACAGTACCATGTGGGTGCTCTGGTGGTGCATATATGGAATATAGCTTAATAGGTACCCTGCCTGTATTAACTAGATTGTGCCAAACCCCTGCAGGTATAAAAATAGCATAGTCTTTTGAAACCTTGCGTCTATAGTCTAGTCTATCCTTGTGTTTGCCCATCATTACAAGCCCTTGACCTTGCTCTATACGAATAAATTGGTCAACATCTGAGTGCATCTCTAGACCAATATCTTGACCTACACCAATACTCATAAGGGTAAGCTGGAGATGGTCTCCTGTCCATAGAGCAGTTCTAAAGTTGTTGTTCTGTAGGCTTGCCTTTTCTATATTTATTGTGAAGGGATTGGGTCCATAATCCTTTAATCTATAGGGATAATCAGGACAGCCTGTGTAATCCGGATTTACCGGTCCATAGATAGGCATATAAGTCCACCAAGGATCTGGGTAGTTATAAGGATTGTATATTGGAATATGTCCATAGTTTTGCCATTTTAAATAGTGATTACTATACATACTGACCCACCTTTTTGATAGTGTATTTACTACTATCCTATGAATTACTGGATATATTGTTCATTTTGTTTATTTTCGATGTTGATGGGACCATGCTAATGGATAGGAAATAGCAAAATATAGTTAAGATATGGTCGGAACCATATCCCATAAAAAACCATTGCAGAGAAAATAAGAATCATAATATGATATTCATATAAGGGAAAGGAATGATTGTCATAGCAGAATACATGAAAATCAGGGGTGCCAAAGAGCACAACCTTAAAGAAATAGATATTTTAATACCAAAAAATAAAATGACTGTTATTACAGGACTAAGCGGTTCGGGGAAATCTTCGCTTGCCTTTGATACTATCTATGCAGATGGGCAAAGACGCTATCTTGAGTCCTTATCATCCTATGCTAGGCAGTTTATAGGCCAGCTAAAAAAACCTAGCGTAAACAGTATAGAGGGGATATCTCCTACCATATCTATATCTCAAAAGTCAACAAGCCATAATCCCCGTTCAACAGTTGGTACAGTTACGGAGATTTATGATTATCTTAGGCTCCTGTATGCTAGGATAGGCATACCCCATTGCCCTCAGTGCAAAGGAGAGGTAAAAAAGCAATCCATAGACCAAATTGTGGACAGTATCTTAAATCTTGAAAAGGGGACAAGGATTTACTTAATGGCCCCATTGGTTAGAGGGAGAAAGGGTCAGCATTTAGGAGTGTTTGACCAGGCGAAAAAGAAGGGCTATATCCGAGTAATGGTAGACGGAAATATATATAGGCTTGATCAAGAGATTAAGCTCGATAAAAATAAAAAGCACGATATAGACCTTATTGTAGACCGGCTTGTTATTGATTCTGCGATAAGGACTAGACTGAGTGATTCTATAGAAGATGTATTTTCCTTGTCTGGAGGGATACTCAAGCTATATATACTTGAGGGGGAGACCCTACTTTACAGTGAAGACCTTGCATGCCCTAATTGTTATATTAGTATAGATGATATTGAGCCTAGGAGTTTTTCGTTTAACAGCCCCTTTGGGGCNTGTCCTACATGTACAGGCCTAGGTTACAAGATGGAGTTTGACGTAGACCTTATGATACCCGATAAGAGCTTGAGCATAGATGAAGGGGCAATTGTCGCCTATGGTTGGCAATCAAGCAAAAAGAAAGGAAGCTTTACGCGGGCAATTTTAGATGCCTTAGCAGAAGAGTTTGACTTTAGATTAGATCTTCCCTTTGATTCTTACCCAAAGAAGATACAGGATATCATCATAAAGGGGACCGATAAAACTGTAAAGGTATACTATAGTGGACAATGGGGAGGAGACGTACACGATATAAGGTTCGCAGGCCTAATTAAAAATGTNGAAAAGCATTATAACGAAACGAGTAATGCAGAGATAAGGGCCGAATATGAAAAGTTTATGCGCTTTATTCCTTGTGCATCCTGCCATGGTCAGAGGCTAAAAAAGGAGTCCCTTTCAGTTACTATAGGAAAGACTAATATTGCAGACCTAACTGATATGTCTATCAAAGAATGTGATAGGTTTTTTGAAAACTTGAGACTTAATAGGCAAGAAGAGGCTATAGCAAAACAATTGCTTAAAGAGATAAGGCTAAGGCTCCGTTTTCTAGTGGATGTTGGTCTTGATTATCTGACCCTATCAAGGGCAGCTAATACATTATCGGGAGGAGAGATGCAAAGGATTCGTCTAGCCACCCAGATAGGTTCAGGCCTAGTAGGAGTTGACTATATATTAGATGAGCCTAGCATTGGTCTACACCAAAGGGATAACAATAGACTAATAAAGGCCCTTCATAAAATGAGAGATCTAGGAAATACAGTAATAGTGGTTGAGCATGATGAGGAAACCATTAGGTCTGCCGATCACATTATAGATATAGGGCCAGGTGCTGGAGTCCTTGGAGGTGAGGTAATAGTTGCTGGTACTGTAGAGGATATCATAAGGGATCCTAGGTCAATTACTGGTGCTTACCTAAGTGGAAGCAAGTCTATACCAATACCAAGTCAAAGGAGAAAGACAGACAAGTACCTTACCATATATGGTGCCAGGGCCAATAACCTAAAAAATATCGATGTAACCTTTAATTTAGGTGTCTTTAATTGTGTAACAGGTGTATCGGGGTCTGGTAAGAGTTCGCTAGTTAATGAGACACTCTACAAGGTCTTAACTACAAAGCTTAACCGNAAGGCCTTGCTAGCTGGAAAACATAAGAGAGTAGAGGGTATTGAGCAACTAGACAAGGTTATAGATATAGATCAAAGTCCCATAGGCAGGACACCTAGGTCAAATCCTGCCACCTATATTGGTGTTTTTGATTTAATAAGGAGCCTATACGCCTCAACTACATCAGCAAAGATCAAGGGCTATAAAAAGGGTAGGTTTAGCTTCAATGTCAAGGGTGGACGGTGCGAAGCATGTAGCGGCAATGGCATAGTCAAGGTAGAGATGCACTTTATGCCAGATGTCTATGTAGCCTGTGATGTATGTGAGGGAAAACGATATAATAGGGAGACCCTAGAGGTTAAATACAAGGGAAAGAGCATTTATGATGTCTTGGAAATGACAGTTGAGGAGGCTCTAGATTTCTTTGAAAATATCCCATCAATTCAAAGGAAGATCCAAACCCTATATGATGTGGGCCTCTCTTATATAAAATTGGGTCAGTCATCTACAACCCTATCAGGTGGGGAGGCACAGCGTATAAAGCTAGCAGCTGAGCTAAGCAAGAGAGCTACTGGGAAAACAATTTATATACTAGACGAGCCTACAACAGGCCTACACTTTGATGATGTGGACAAGCTCTTGAGTGTATTACACAGGATAGTGGATGAAGGTAATACAGTAGTTGTAATTGAACATAATCTCGATGTTATAAAAACAGCCGACCATATAATCGATTTAGGACCAGAAGGGGGAGACGAAGGGGGCAGGTTAGTGGCTACAGGGACACCTGAACAGATAAGTGCTTGTTCGGACTCCTACACAGGTATCTACCTAAAGAGGATATTAGAGGCTAACAAAGAAAGCAAAAAGTGAAAAATAATTAATCATATATTGAAATAATAATTTATTTATATTAAAATAAAGCTACTGCACTATAAGTCCTGCGGATATGGCGGAACTGGCAGACGCGCTAGATTCAGGTTCTAGTCGGAGCAATTCGGTGGAGGTTCAAGTCCTCTTATCCGCACCAAACCAATATAATCCGAACCCGTTCTTCCCTGTGGGAGATGGGTTCGGATTATTTTTTTATTTCGACAAGTTTGAAGAAACTCATTTCCGTAATGGCATTATCAAGCGACCTGAATCCAAGCCGAGAGGGGCGAGAAAGAAGAAAGCTAAATAAACAAAAAAGAGGGGCGGCGGTATCGTGTGTGATACCGCCGCCCCTGTGTGTTAGTCTCTGTTGCCCTCTTTTTCCTTCCGCAATTGTTCCGATTCCTGCTGTGCCTTCCATTCGGCAAACTCCCGCTGTCCTTCCTCACTTTCGTAGAAGGACAGAATATCGGGCAAAATGCAGCGCGCAATGGTTTCAATCTTGTGCTGCGGAATATTGGTGTTGTTGATTGGTTTCTTTCTTCTGCCCAAATAGCTACCTCCATGTTTTATATTCAGTTTTCAAGGTACAAAGCGGCGATTACCGCTGGTGGTCTTTCGTATGGTCTTGCCTCCTTTGCTGCAAATCGCGTCGCAGCTCCGGCGGTATGCTTTCCACAAACCGCCGAAGCTGCTCATTTTCCTGTTTCAGTTTTGCGACCTCAAGCTGCTTTTGGATGCTGCTATCGTCTTTGACCTTTTCTTTAAGGCCCTCGTTCTCCTGCGTCAGATAGTCGATGGTGGCCTGATACTTTTTCATCTGCCCCAAATGGCTTTCAAGCCGGGAGAAATAAGGAACAACCATCGCAAGGATTTCCTCTCGCTTTTTCCCTGCATTCATCACTGTGATTTCAGACAGCGCCTTTTCGATGGTTCTCTGCTACTGCGTCAGCGTGATCGACTGCTTGAACAGCCATGTAGGGATATGCTTGCGTCTGGTGATAAGGGCGCTCTCGCCCCGTTTGAGAATGGGAAACTGCTTTTTCATGTGGGCGTGGAACTCGTCCTGCCATTTGGATAGCTGCGCCCGGTTGCCCAAAATCTCTTTTGCCGAAAGTCTGCTGTCCTCTGTGATGGGCGTAAAGCAAAGATGCAGATGGG
>JGI24707J26582_10003191_pt1 | contig 11941 bp, 12 predicted proteins | sample BioPla1DNA1_FD_26582 | JGI IMG/M metagenome (IMG submission 26582) | reverse complement strand
ATCTTTATGGGCGATATCACTGACTGGAGCAAATTAGATGAATAAAATGGACCGCAAGAAAGAGCAATCTATTGGTACGCATTCTAAAAAGAGTTTTATCAACAGATTAAACATGAGGAACATCAAAGAAACAGGTGCAAAATTAATTTTCTTACTTGCCGCTTGCATTTCAATACTTGCCGTTGCACTTATATGTGTGTTTCTGTTTGCAAATGGCATCCCGGGTATGGCTAAAATCGGCGTATTCAAGTTCATTACCGGTGAGGTGTGGAAGCCCGGGAATAATATATTTGGTATATTCCCAATGATATTAGGTAGCTTATACATTACCGCAGGCGCTCTTATTATAGGAGTGCCTACCGGTATTATTACAGCTATATTTATTTCAAGATTTGCATCAGCACGCATTGCGAAGATTATGCGTCAAGCAATATCTCTTCTTGCTGGAATACCATCAGTTGTATATGGATATTTTGGTCTAATAGTCGTTGTGCCTTTGGTAAGGGATTTATTCGATGTTAGTGGAACAAGCATATTATCAGCAAGTATAATTCTAGGCATCATGATACTCCCCACAATTATAACTATTAGCGAACCAGCACTCAATGCTGTGCCTAAATCATATTATGAGGGCGCATTAGCGCTTGGGGCGACACATGAGCGTGCAGTATTTAGGGTAATACTACCCGCAGCAAAGTCCGGCGTGGCGGCAAGTGTTATTCTTGGCATTGGTCGTGCAATAGGTGAAGCTATGGCTGTTATGATGGTAGCGGGAAATCAACCACGTATGCCAAAAGGGATATTGCAGGGGGTCCGCACTCTTACAAGTAATATTGTTATGGAGATGGGCTATGCTACCGATCTTCACCGTGAAGCATTGATAGCTACGGNAGTTGTACTTTTCGTCTTTATCCTTGTTATTAATATACTGTTCTCTGTTTTAAAAAGGAGGACAAAGATATGATATCACAGAAAAAAGAAGCAATGATTATAAAAGTTTTAGTATATTTCGGAACGATAGTAACATTACTTATTCTCGTTAGTGTCGTTGGATATATCTTAATAAAAGGTATACCGAATCTATCGCCAGCATTATTTGAGTTAGAGTATAATTCCGAAAACGTATCTATGCTACCGGCACTCGTCAATACAATATTAATGACATTGATTTCGCTTTTGTTTGCGGCTCCTCTTGGTATTTTCGCAGCAATATATCTTGTGGAATACGCTAGTAAAGGCAACCGTCTTGTTAAAATTGTGCGCTTGACAGCTGAAACATTATCGGGAATACCGTCTATTATATACGGTCTTTTCGGTATGCTCTTCTTTGTTACGGCATTGGGACTTAAAATATCGCTAATTTCAGGTGCTTTGACACTTAGCATCATGATATTACCTATTATAATGCGCACAACTGAGGAGGCACTTATAGCGGTGCCCATTGAATATAGAGAAGGGAGCTTTGGTTTAGGTGCGGGTAAGCTCCGCACTGTGTTCAAGGTTGTATTGCCGTCCGCCATACCGGGCATTCTTGCTGGGGTTATTCTTTCTATCGGGCGCATCGTGGGGGAAACTGCTGCACTGATCTATACTTCCGGCACTGTTGCAGAAATTCCCGGAAGTCTATTCGANTCTNCTCGCACACTTTCCGTCCATATGTATACCCTGTCAAGTGAGGGTTTATATACTGAACAAGCATATGCGACCGCAGTCGTTTTACTAATTATAGTTGTATTAATTAACGCATTATCCTCTTATATAGCAAAAAGGATAGAAAGGAGATCTTATGGAAAAGATTGATGTAAAAGACTTAAATCTTTATTACGATTCGTTCCAAGCTTTAAAAGATGTTACAATGTCAATTAAAGCTAATGAAATAACCGCTTTCATAGGCCCGTCCGGATGTGGGAAAAGCACATTACTTAAAACTCTTAACCGTATGAACGATCTAGTAGAGGGATGTAAAATTAAAGGAGAGGTCCTGCTCGATGGAGAGAATATATATGGCAACATGGATACAACACTGCTTAGAAAGCGTGTTGGCATGGTCTTTCAAAAACCGAATCCATTCCCCATGAGTATATATGATAATGTCGCATTCGGCCCACGCACGCATGGTATCCGTGGACGGGCAAAGCTCAATGATATTGTTGAGAGTTCCCTGCGTGATGCCGCTATATGGGATCAGCTAAAGGATAGGTTGAATAAGGATGCTCTAGGGTTATCGGGCGGGCAGCAGCAACGCCTTTGCATAGCTAGGGCATTAGCAGTTGAGCCGGAAGTGTTGTTAATGGATGAGCCAACAAGCGCACTAGATCCAATCTCAACATCGAAGATAGAAGAACTTGCCATAACATTGAAAGAGAAGTGTACTATAGTTATAGTAACGCATAATATGCAGCAGGCTGTCAGAATATCGGATAAAACTGCATTCTTTCTAATGGGTGAAATAGTAGAATTCGGAGATACGCAAAAGCTATTCTCCGTGCCTAAAGATAAACGAACTGAGGACTATATTACTGGGAGGTTTGGATAATGAGGAACCATTTTGATGAGCAACTTGAACAATTAAATAAAGAATTGCTAGAAATGGGCGCACTTATAGAACACGCTATCGAAAGCGCTTCACAAGCACTTGTAAATCAAGATGACGATGCCGCCAATAAAGCTATTGAATTTGATAAGGAAGTTGACCACAAAGAAAAGCAGATAGAATCACTCTGCCTGAAATTATTGTTGCAGCAACAACCTGTTGCGCAGGACTTGCGACAGATATCTGCCGCACTCAAAATCATAACCGATATGGAACGTATAGGCGATCAAGCTGCGGATATATCTGGGATTGTCATATATTTAACTAACACACCATATATTAAGAAGCTCGAACATCTCCCTCAAATGGCGAAAACTACTATTAAAATGGTGAAGGGCAGCATAGATGCTTATGTCAATAAAGATCTCGCCCTTGCTAAAAAAGTCATAAACATGGATGATATTGTAGATAATTTATTTGTAATTATAAGAAATGAACTTATCGAACACATACACGAAAAAGTTAATAACGGTGAGCAGGCATTGGATCTGCTCATGGTGGCAAAGTATTTTGAGCGAATTGGCGATCATGCTCAAAACATAGCAGAATGGGTGGAATTCGCAATAACGGGTAAACACAAGGGGAAAATGATATGATTTATTACGTTGAAGATGATAACAATATACGGGATCTCGTTGTATATACGCTGGATCAATCGGGATTTGAAGCGAAGGGATTCAAGAGCTCAACCGAATTTCATGATGCTAGTGATAAGCAAATACCCGATCTTATACTTCTAGATATTATGCTGCCGGGAGATGATGGCTTATCAATTTTAAAATCACTCAAAGCTAGTAAGAAAACTGCGGAGATCCCTGTCATTATGGTTACAGCGAAAAGCACCGAATTCGATAAAATTATTGGTCTTGATTCAGGTGCGGACGATTATATCGTGAAGCCATTCGGCGTGATGGAACTTGTCGCTAGGGTGAGGGCATTAATGCGGCGAACTAACCGAATTTCCACACCTGAAATCATTGAGGAGGGGGATCTTGTCGTAGATAGAGAGAAGCGAAAAGTTACTATATGTGATAAGGAAATATTCTGCGAATTTCTAAAACTCAAAGTAGCATGATCGGTCTATTGGCGGATATATTACCGATTCTAATTATAATAATTTTGAGCATTGCCGTGCTATCCTTTGTTATTTCACGTTATATGGCTAGACAGATTACCTCGCCTATAAATGCGCTGGATCTCGATTCACCATTCAACAACGATATTTATGACGAATTGAGTCCTCTGCTCACACGTATAGAGAAACAAAATAAGAATATCAAGAATCAGATGAATGAAATAACAGAAAAGCAACGCAACTTTAATGTAGTAACTGAAAATATGCGTGAAGGATTAATTCTAATATCTGCTAAAGGCAATATACTATTTATTAACAGAAGTGCAAGTAAGATATTCCGCATAGATATTAATAAATTTATTGGCAGCCATATACTTACCATAAATCGTTCTCAATCTATGCATAAGGTTTTTGAAGGGGCGATGAATGGAGTGGATACGGAGGATCTTTTAACAATTAAATATAAGTTTTATAAGCTATTGGGTAGTCCTGTAACATCAAAACATGAGTCGATCGGGGCAGTAATACTTATACTTGATGTCACCGATAAACATAAGGCTGAACGTAGTCGAAGGCAATTTACTGCAAATGTATCGCACGAATTAAAAACACCGCTCACGTCAATATTGGGCTTTGCCGAAATTATGAAAAACGGTCTTACAAAGCCTGATGATATGCAAGGATTCGCCGGGCGAATACATTATGAGGCAAGCAGACTGCTAACGCTTATAGACGATATATAGGGTTGACAAAGGTAGAGGAGGAGAAATTGACGGTACCGGGTTAGGACTTTCTATCGTTAAGCACGGTGCAATGCTGCACAATATAAAAATTAATATGGAAAGCCGAGAGAATGCAGGAACAACATTTACACTCACCTTCCCCCCTATTAAGAAAGATTAAGAGGACTGAATGCTGTTGAGATTTCCGCAAACTGCCGTTATAAAATAGGACGACAAATAAAACAGACCTCCTATTGTAGAATTAACTACAATAGGAGGTCTNATTGCTGCCCGTTANAAAAACAGGCAGTTTGTTTATTTTATAGTGTTTTTAATCGTTCCACCGCCTATAACGATGTCACCATCGTAAAAGACTACAGCTTGCCCCGATGTAATCGCATTCTGCGGTTTATCGAGAGTAACAATAACATCACCATCATCGGTGGGGGAAATCGTACAAGGGACTTCCCTAGCTGAATACCGTGTTTTTGCTAATGCGGAAATAGGAGAATTAATCTCAGCAATTGAAATTAAATTTAAATCAGTTGCAGTAAAAGATGTTGNAAAAGTATCATCTAAATCGCCTAAAGTTACAGTATTATTTTCTAAATCTTTTGACACCACATAGAGCCGCCTGTCACTACTAATCCCAAGCCCACGCCGTTGCCCAATTGTGTAGTGGATTATTCCCTTATGCGTTCCTATCCTATTGCCGTCTTTATCAAGGAATGCACCCTCCTCAATATTTACATCGGTATTTTCATGAATGAATCTTGCATAATCGTCATCTTCGACAAAACAAATTTCCTGACTATCGGGCTTACTAGCAACTCTAAAAGTTTTTTCCTGCGCCATTTCACGTACACTTTTCTTATCTAGTGAGCCCAGCGGAAACAATGTTCTGCTTAGTTGCTCCTGAGTAAGATTATAGAGTACATATGACTGATCCTTAGATGTGTCGACCGACTTCTTAAGAAGATATCTCCCCTTATCGTCATCATACAGGACTTGAGCATAATGGCCCGTTGCGATATAATCGGCGTCATAGGATTCGGCTCGTTTAAGCAATTCATCGAATTTTATATATTTATTGCAAGCAATGCACGGGTTTGGCGTTTCCCCATTCAGATACGTTGAGATAAAGTAATCTATTACCTTGTCATTGAATTCCTTTTTGAAATTNANCACATAGAATGGTATATCTAGTCCCGCAGCAACACTCCTAGCATCGTTTACATCGTCGATTGAACAGCAAGTGCGGCCGTCATTTTTTTCATCGTCATAATCCCATAGTTTGAGTGTTATGCCGATTACATCATATCCTTGTTCTAATAAAACCGCTGCGGCGACGGAACTATCAACTCCGCCGCTCATAGCCATTATAACTTTCTTTTTCATTTGCACATCCCTATTTCCGTGCGCAAAAATGCGCTTTTTTCTTTAAAATGCTATCTTTCATAAGTATCTAATATTTATGCGCAAATGTCAAGTGCAAATTCCTAAAATTAATCTTGCGCAAATAGAGCGGTAGAAAGATATCTTTCGCCCGAATCGGGTAGTAATACTACTATAACTTTGCCTTTATTTTCTGGGCGCTTCCCCACTTGGATTGCGGCGTGCAATGCCGCTCCCGATGAAATGCCAACAAGGACACCCTCAGTCTTTGCAATTTCTCGTGCGGTGGTGAATGCATCTTCATTTTCAACTTGGTAGATTTCATCGACTGTATCTGCATTATATATATCCGGTACAAATCCTGCTCCTAACCCTTGGATTTTATGAAGTCCAGGTTCCCCACCGGATAGGACAGGTGAATCCGTCGGCTCAACTGCAATAATTTTCACATCTTTATTCTTTTGCTTTAATACTTCACCAACTCCGGTAATCGTACCACCTGAGCCGACACCGCCGATAAAAATGTCGACTTTGCCGTCAGTATCTCGCCAAATCTCCTCCGCTGTTGTGATTCGGTGCACCTGCGGATTGGCAGGATTCTCGAATTGTTGTAGAATTATCGAATTTTCCGTATTGGCGGCAATTTCCTCCGCCATTCGAATTGCACCTTTCATCCCTTCGCTGCCCGGTGTTAGTACTAATTCAGCGCCAAATGCCTTTAGCAAATTCCTTCTCTCTGCGCTCATTGTTTCGGGCATTGTTAGAATTAGCCTATATCCTTTTGCCGCCGCCACAAAGGCAAGCCCCACTCCCGTATTNCCGCTTGTAGGCTCGATAATNACCGACTGCGCATTCATCAGACCCTTATTCTCGGCATCTTCAATCATTGCATAGCCAATTCGGTCTTTAACGCTGCTTGCCGGATTAAAGCTTTCAAGCTTTGCAATTATGCGTGCGTCAACTTGATGATTCTCTACCATCTTGGGTAATTCAAGTAAAGGCGTATTCCCGATTAGTTCTGTAATGTTACCAGCTATTTTTGACATGTTATTTCCTCCATTTCATATCATACTAAACCAATATGATTAATATCATTATAACTCTAAAAAATAAAAAGTCAATACCTATTCTAAATTATTTCCTTAATATTAGTATACTTCATTATTCTCTACTTATAATAGATATATCTATAATAAAACTTTTAGTCATGTTGACTAATATTTATTTTAATTTTCTTCTTTGTAGTATAAAAGGCTTTTTACAAGTAAATAATAACAATACAATGAAAGGCATATTCGACTTAAAATTCTACTAACCAACATGAAATATGACCATTCATGCAATACAGCAAAAAATGGAGGTAAATCTACCTATGAAAGCAACAGGAATCGTAAGAAGAATTGACGACTTAGGTCGTGTTGTGATACCAAAGGAAATAAGAAGAACCATGCGAATACGGGAGGGCGACCCCCTAGAAATATATACTTCTGCCGATGGTGAGGTAATATTTAAGAAGTATTCCCCCGTGGGCGAAATCTCCGATGCTGCATCGCAATTTGTCGATATTTTATCTAAGATTGGCAATTGCCCGGCAGTGATATGCGATAGAGATCATGTAATCGCAGCAGCAGGCATCCAAAAAAAAGAAGTGCTTGATAGGAGAGTTTCAAATTCGCTAGAAGATTTAATGGAACAACGTATGAGCCACGCATACACGGGCCCCGACGATAGTCAGCTTGCCCCGATAGAAGGAGTCGACAAATTTGCAATGGCTTGCTCCCCTATCATAGCCCAGGGTGATGTCAACGGCGCAGTGATAATGCTCGCCCCAGATATGGAATCCTATGCTACACCAATACAAATAGCTTTAGTTCAAGCGGCGGCAATGTATTTTGCAAAGCAAATGGAAGAATGACAAATATGAACAGCACCGGAATTCGGTGCTGTTCATATTTGTATTAGTCTTAAAGCGNCTAACTTGAGTATAAGTATTTATTCCATATGACCATTATTGATTTTTTTTTAATTATATATGAAAATAACCCGTCATATTCAGCTATTTTTACTATTGATAAAAAGTCTAAATTAATATATAATTAATATAATAACACCATAAAAATTGTAGTATTATGTCTAAAAAAAATTGTGTTTTTTATAGCTTAAAATGTGGTGTTTATCCATTCGTCACTATACGAATGAGAATTTACATATAAAAATAATGCTTATCTAGCATGGAAAGGTACGGTGTCCTATAAAATGAATGTCACGATAAAAGATGTTGCGAAAGCCGCCGGCGTATCCGTGGCGACTGTATCACGGGTTCTCAATAAGAAAGATAATGTTTCTGACGTTGCCATTGAGGCAGTCAATACGGCTATTAAAACTCTTGGTTATAGTCCTAACTACTTAGGCCGTGATTTACGCAAATGTGAAACTAGACGTATTCTTGCAATTATACCCTCGACAGAACATAGCTTTTACTCCGATGTTTTGTTCGGAATGCAGGAAACCGCCCTTTCGCACGGGTATGACGTATTGATAGGTACTACAAACGATTGCACGGAAAATGAAAGCAGATTACTCGGAATGCTCTTTAATCGCTCCGTAGATGCTGCTGTTCTATTAGGTCCAAAGCTTGATGCCGAAACGCTTAACAAGCTTGGCAAGCAATATAACCTCGCCCTATGTTGTGAACGGCTTGAAGGTTGCGATACCCTCACCGTTACTATTGATAATGTTAAAGCTGGATATGACGCAGTAACCACTTTAATTAACAAAGGGCATAGGAAAATTGCCATGATTTCTACAAATATTCGCTCCCAATCCTCTATTGATAGGGAAGTTGGCTATAAAAAGGCACTGGAGGAGCATGGCATCCCCTTTAACGATGAATATCTCTATCTTGGTACATATGATCTTATTCAGGGCGAAGAAGCTGCCGAACGCTTCCTAGCATTAGAAGAACCGCCGACTGCGATATTCGCCATTTCTGACACTTTAGCCGTTGGCGCTATTAGGAAGGCGATTGAACTCGGTTATGATGTTGGGGAAAAATTGCAGATAATCGGCTTTGACGATAGCTTTTTCTCCCGTGTTTACTCCCCTAGCATATCGACGGTGAGGCAACCATGTTACGAACAAGGGAAGAAAGTTATAGAATTTCTAATCGATAACATTAAAAAAGATATAAAAGGCGAACAAATTGTAATGCTCGAACATTCGATGATTTTGAGGCAATCAACGGGTGATTAGTGAAGCATTTTCTATCCGGCATCTTTGCTTAGATGTCGGATTTTTTTTATTTATTTTGCTTTTATGCAACAAAACGGACTTTNTNCGACACTAATTTAATGACAGGTCTTTTATAGNNTGAACTTTTATGCTATTATATTAGTATAGAAAATATGTTCATCAATATAATTTGGGGTGATAAAATGGCGACAGATTTCGCCAAGACTGTGGGGCTAGCAAGAAGCGGCGATACTGAGGCATTTGCTACCCTATATTCCGATGTATACAAGGATTTATACCATATGGCACTTTACAACCTAAAAGATGCAAATGATGCTGAAGATGTCGTTAGCGAAACTGTTCTAGACGCTTTCGCTACGATTGGCAACCTTAGAGATGAGAATGCCTTTCGCTCATGGATAACGACAATTCTCTATGCTAAAATCAAGCGCAAGCTAAAGGAATATGCAGTTTGCGGTATTGTATTTACATATGAGGTAGAGCATCAGAAGCTAAATTACGACGGTATTGACTTAAAGCAAGAGTTAAACCGTCTATTAGATGATGAGCGCCTTATCCTGTCACTATCAATAATCGGCGGCTATACAAGCAAGGAAATTGGCAAAATGCTCGATATGAAGCCGTCAACAGTTAGATCTAAATTGCTGCGGACCAAGATGAAACTCCGTGAGCGACTTTCTTGAAAGGATTGATGATATGGATATTGAAAAAAGGCTAAAAAAATACATTGACGAAACTCCCGTTCCCGACTCAATTTCTCCAGCTAATATGGCGAAAATGCTCGATAGGAAAAAGGTAATTCAGCAAAAGGCGGCGCCTGATGAAGGCCCCGCTATGAAGCCAAACTTCGCCATTGGATATCGTGTAGTGGCGGCAATTGCCGCCTGTATCGTTATGGTATTCGGGGTAATGACGTACTATGGCGGATCGGGAACAAATCTAAATGCGCCCAGCGATATAGAAATTGCCAATGATTACACTGAAGTTTATGATAAAATCGTGGCACTATATAACGATAATTTTTATAATGCTAAGGGCGACCCGGAAGCAGTTGCCGAGGACGATACAATTACAGATGAAAATTCAAGTAACGATGACTTTTCCCGTACGAATGTGCAGGTTGAAGGAGTTGACGAAGCGGATATAATCAAGACCGATGGCGAACATATCTACTATATAGCTAGAGAAAAACTTCACATTGTAAATGCCGTTAAGGGCAATATGGAGCTTGCTTCTGTTACGGATCGCAAAGATATCATTCCAATTGAAATGTATCTTGCTGAGAACAAACTCATTATTGTATCAGCGNTAAGGGGGGCAGCATCTAATGCGCAAGCNGATTCTGCTAATGAGATGCCCGATATTTGGATTGATAATACCTTTTACTCAANTGATACTATAATAGAAATTTTNGATGTTGTCGATAAGAAAAATCCTACTTTAATAACATCATATGAGCAAAAAGGCGCATACAACACTTCCCGCATGATTCAAGATAACCTATATCTAATTACAAGCTATCAAAGTTATGACAAGCCAGAAAACAAAGATGACTATGACAATTATGTCCCGTCATACAAGGTCGATGATGAAAAGCACTTCGTATCGGCAAGCGATATTTGCATTCCTAGTAATATCAATTCGTCAAGTTATGTAATTTGTGCCGGACTTGATGTTAATTCGGCTGATCCGCTAATTTCCATTAAGGCGACGCTCGGTTATTCTGGTGATGTCTATGCGTCAAGCGATAATATCTATCTTACAACACCCGTTTACACATCGAATCAATATCAAACTACTATTATAAAATTCTCACTAGATAACGGCAATATTGATCAGGAAATCAATGCAACTGTTCCCGGCAATATAGTTAATCAATTTTCTATGGACGAATATAATGATACATTCCGGATAGCTACAACATCGTATTCGCAAAAGGAATCCGCCACGGTGACAAACTTATTCATTTTCGATTTTAATTTAAAAGAACTCGGCAGTTTGACTGGTCTTGCGAAAGGTGAACAGATATATTCTGTTCGGTTCGATGGCGATACTGCATATGTTGTAACCTTCTATCAGACCGATCCGCTATTTACGATTGATTTAACAGTGCCAACCGCACCGGTCATTAAAGATGAACTGGAGATCACCGGATTCTCAACCTATATGCATAGATGGGGGGATAATCATCTTCTAGGATTTGGGCAGGAGGCAACTGAAGAAGGCATTATTACCGGACTTAAGCTATCAATGTTCGATGTAAGCGACGAAAGCAATGCGGTAGAAGTAGACAAGGTAATGCTGAATCCTGAAGGGCAATTCGATTATTCTGAAGCACTTTATAACCACAAGGCTATTTTAATAGACGACAAGAAGAATCTAATCGGGCTACCCTCATCTTATTTTGATGGCATTAGCACCATTAGCCAGTATTTCGTATACGGATACAACGATGAAGATGGTTTTTTTCTAAAAGGCAAACTCGATTACCACGACGTAAAAGACGAATACTTCACCGGATTTGAAAGAGGACTATTCATTGAAGATGTGCTATATATCGCATCACAATCACGAATTGTTGCCGCAACAATTGACGAAGTAAAAGTCATATCAACATTGGATATTAATTAANNCACGATAGAAAAANCCCCTGCAATATTGCAGGGGNTTTTTNTGCGTTAAGTTAANAGATTAGTTTGGCCAAGTAGCCTGTTCTCCCTTATCCACATCGGGAGTAGCACCAGCAGTAGGTGACGTCCATGTTGCATTTTCAATCTCAGTTCCGTTATGAGTAACTTCCCACTCGCCAGTAAAGTTAGTACCGAGCATATCATCAATTCTTGTAGCTTCAAGCGATCCATCACCCTTTGTAATAGGTGATCCTGTCAGAGGAGTATTATTGTT
>JGI24707J26582_10003188_pt1 | contig 11953 bp, 10 predicted proteins | sample BioPla1DNA1_FD_26582 | JGI IMG/M metagenome (IMG submission 26582) | reverse complement strand
ATTTGATTTTTAAATTTACTAGCTACTGTACCTTGTCTTGGAGAATATTTAAATACGTGAATTCTAGAAAATCCAATTTCTTTAACAAAATTATAAGTTTCTTCAAATTCATTATCTGTTTCCCCAGGAAAGCCAACTATTACATCAGTTGTAATTCCTGCATTGGGCATATGTTTTCTAATTATCTTTACTATATTTTTATATTCTTCAGTAGTATATTTTCTATTCATTCGCTTAAGTACTGTATCTGAACCAGATTGAAGGGATAAGTGAAAATGATCGCATAGTTTCCCTGTCTTAACAGCCCTTGTCATAAATTCCTCATTTATTAAAGTAGGTTCTATGGAGGATAGTCTAATCCTTTCTATCCCCTGAATTTTACTAATTTCCTCTATTACATCTATTAAGCTTAAATCTCCTATATCCTTTCCATAAGAAGCTATGTGAATTCCTGTTAATACTATTTCCTTAAAACCAGCATCCCTTAATCTTATACATTCTTCTATAATATCGGATAATTCTCTACTTCTAATAGGCCCTCTAGCGTATGGGATTATACAATAGGAGCAAAACTGATTACATCCATCCTGAATTTTAATATTTGCTCTAGTTTTTTCTTTAATATCCACAATTTTTAAATTTTCAAAATCCTTTTGTCTATTAATATTGCCCACAATATTTATTTTTTTACCTTCTAATATGGCTTTTTCACATAAATCTACTACTTTATCCCTTTGAGTAGTCCCTATTATTACATCTACTCCTTCTATTCTCTCAACTTCATCTGGAGAAATTTGAGAATAACAGCCTACTACTGCAATTGTGGAATTAGGATTAAGTTTTTTTGCTCTTCTAATAAATTGTCTAGATTTTTTATCCCCAAAATTAGTTACAGTACAAGTATTTATTACATATATATCTGCTATTTCATCATTACCCACTATTTTATAACCGTGTCTTTCAAATAATTCTTCCATAGCCTCTGTTTCGTATTGATTTACTTTACAACCAAGGGTATGAAAAGCTACCTTATTCATCTTATCATCTCCAAACCACCAAATTCATATAGTACAATAGAGGATACAACTAGTCCTGCAGTTTCAGTTCTTAAAATCCTAGGACCTAAGGTGACAATTTGTCCACCTATTTCTTTCAAAGCCTCTATTTCATATTTTTCATAGCCTCCTTCAGGACCTATGATTATGTGGATTTTATCTTTATTGTTCTTTAAAACTTCTTTTAAGCCTAAAGCTTTTTCTTCTTCATAGGGAACTATTATATTTTTTTCCCCTTTTAGTATATCAATCATTTGATTAAAATCCATTATATTATTTACCCTAGGTAAAATATCCCTTTTACTCTGCTTTGCAGCTTCTTCACTAATACTTTGCCATCTCTTTAATCTATTTTCTTCTTTTCTCTTATCCTTAAACTTAACTATTGTTCTATTCATAATAATAGGATAAAATTCCTTTACTCCCACTTCAACAGCTTTTTGAATAATATAATCCATTTTGTCCCCTTTGGCTATTCCTTGATAAAGAATTATATCTATTGGCGCCTCATTTTTTCCTGGAAAATCCTCTATTATATTGGCAACTATACAATTGGAATTAAAACTTAAGATTTCTGATACATATATATGTTCATTAGAAACAATCTCTATTTTATCCTTTGGATTAAGTCTTAATACATCTTTAATATGTTTTATGTCTTTTCCAATTATTTTAATTGTATTATTTTCAATTTGGTTTGAATTTACAAAAAATCTATGCAATATATCCACCTATTCTTTTACACTAATAATACTAGCCCATTCTTCCATTTTGTTTATCTCTAATATTTTAAAACCATTTTCAATTAAGGCTTCTTTTACCATTTCTACTTTCTCATTTATTATTCCAGAAGCAATAAAAATCCCTTCATCAAATAAATAATCTCTTAAGGAGTTTATCATATCCAATATTACTTCAGCTATTATATTTGATACTATTAAATCTGCCTTACTATCAATTACATCAAATAAATTTCCTTTTTTTACTTCTACAATAGAATCTACTTTATTAATTTTAATGTTTTCATTGGCTACCCTTACACATACTTGGTCTAAATCTACAGCTACTACTTTTTTTGCACCTAATTTTGCAGCTGCAATACTAAGTATACCAGACCCAGTACCTATATCGTAGACAATACTATTTTCTTTTACATACTTTTCTAAAGCTCTAATACATAAAATGGTGGTCTCATGAGTTCCTGTTCCAAAAGCCATACCTGGATCTAATTCAATAATTATTTCATCTTTTGCTTTTTCATACTCTTCCCAAGTAGGTTTTATCACTATATTTTCTCCAACTTTCGTGGGCTTATAATATTTTTTCCACGCTTCTGCCCAATCTTTTTCATAAACTTCTAAAGTAGTTACCTCACCGAGACTTTTGCCATATTCTTTTATAGGATTTATTTCAATATTTTCCCTTACTAATTCTATTTTATCTGCTAAATCTTCTCCTTCTGGAAAATAGGCTTTTATTACAATACTATCTGATTCTAAATTAAATAAATCAGGCTCAATATAGTCCCAATCTTCCTTTGACTGTTCAAATTCCAATATGTCTCTAGGGTCTTCTATTGCTAACCCAGTAACTCCTAAATCATACATAATATTTGTCACCATTTCTTCAAATTCAGCATTAGTTTTAATTTGAACTTCAACCCAAGTCATGGCCTCACATCCTTTTTTTATCTCATTATATTATACCCTATATTTTATGAATTTACCAAATACAGAAAAATACAATCACCTTTATATTAGGTGATTGCTTAACTTCCAAAAGCATCCTTCATTTTGTCAAAAAATCCTTTTTTTCCTTCTTTATGGTCTTCTCCACTTTCTTTAGCAAATTCTCTTAATAAATTCCTTTGCTTTTCATTTAAGTTTTTAGGTACCTGTACTTCTACTGTGAAATATAAATTACCCCGCCCAATTCCTTTTACATTAGGCACTCCCTTGCCTTTTAATCTAAATTCAGTACCAGTTTGAGTGCCTTCTGGTATAGTATAATTCATTGTTCCTTCTAATGTTGGAATTTCAATTTCAGCACCTAGGGCTGCATCTGTAAAACTAATGGGTATAGTATAATATATATCATTACCATCTCTTTTAAATATATCATGGGGCTCCACATTTATAAAGACAAATAAATCTCCAGGTGAACCTCCTCTTTCTCCTGCTTCACCTTCTCCACGAATAGATATTATAGAACCAGTATTAACTCCAGCTGGAATTTTTACCTTTATCTTTTTATTTTTAACTTCTTTTCCTGTACCTGTGCATACTTTACATTTGTCAATAATTACTTCTCCAGTACCACCACATTCGTCACAAGTAGAAACCCTTACAAACTGTCCAAAGGGACTTTGTTGAACATATCTTAGTTCTCCTCTACCATTACATTTAGGACATGTTTTTTTACTACTACCTGGTTCTACACCAGTTCCATTACAAGTACCACAGGTTTCATGTTTTCTTACTTTTATTTCCTTTTCAGTACCAAATACAGCTTCCTCAAAACTTAAATCTAAATCGTATCTTAAATCAGCGCCTTTAACAGGTCCAGTTCTTGCAGAACTACTAAATCCTCCACTAAATATATCTCCGAAGCCACCAAAAATATCCTCAAATATATCTTCAAATCCGCCAAAACCCTGACTATATCCTCCAGTTTGCCCATTTACTCCTGCATGACCTAATAAATCATATCTTTTTCTCTTATCTGGATCTGATAGTACCTCATAAGCCTCTGTTGCTTCTTTAAATTTTTCTTCAGCTTCTTCTTTATTGTCAGGATTAAGGTCAGGATGATATTTTTTTGCTAAACTTCTATAAGCAGATTTAATCTCATCTTCTGTGGCATCCTTTGATACCCCAAGTATTTCATAATAATCTCTCAAATAATACACCTACTTTCAAATTAACTACTAATTTATTTTATCAAAATTCAAAGCTAAATCCAAGGGATTTAGCTTTGAAAATTTAAATTTATTCCTCATCATCTACTACTTCAAAATCAGCGTCAACTACATCGTCATCATCATTTCCTGTTGGATCAAATCCTTCTCCTCCTGCTTGTTCATACATCTTTTGAGATATTCCATAAAAGGCTTGAGTTAACTCTTCTGTTTTATTTTTAATTTCGTCTATATTATCCCCTTCTAAAGCCTTTTTCAATTCTTCTAATTTAGCTTCTACATTAGATTTTTCTTCGTCAGAGATTTTTCCTTCTAATTCCTTAAGGAGTTTTTCAGTTTGATAAACCATAGAATCTCCATTGTTTCTAACTTCTATTTCCTCTTTTTTCTTTTTGTCTTCTTCAGCAAATTTTTCTGCTTCTTTTACCTTTTTCTCTATTTCTTCATCAGTTAAATTAGTAGAAGCAGTTATAGTAATTTTTTGTTCCTTTCCTGTACCTAAATCTTTAGCAGAAACATTAACTATACCATTAGCATCTATATCAAAAGTTACCTCAATTTGTGGCACACCTCTTGGTGCTGGTGGTATACCTGTTAATTGAAATCTTCCCAAGGTCATATTATCATGAGCCATTTGTCTTTCCCCTTGTAGTACATGGATATCTACTGAAGTTTGACCATCTGCTGCTGTAGTAAATATTTGAGATTTCTTAGTAGGTATAGTAGTATTTCTTTCAATTAATCTTGTAGTAACTCCACCTAGAGTCTCTATACCAAGGGATAATGGAGTTACATCTAGTAATAGTAAATCTTTTACTTCACCACTTAATACCCCACCTTGAATTGCAGCACCCATGGCTACACATTCATCTGGATTAATATCTTTTTGTGGCTCTTTGCCAACTAATTTTTTTACAGCCTCTTGTACCGCTGGTATTCTAGTAGAACCCCCTACTAATATTACCTTTTCAATGTCAGAAGGTTTTAATCCTGCATCTTTTATTGCCAATTTAATTGGCTCTAAAGTCTTTTCTACTAAATGATAAGTTAGTTCTTCAAATTTTGCCCTTGTAATATCCATATTTAGATGTAAAGGACCTGAAGAAGTAGCAGTAATAAAAGGTAAATTAATATTAGTTGACATTGTAGAGGATAATTCTTTTTTAGCCTTTTCTGCTGCCTCTTTTAATCTTTGTAAACTCATATTATCTTGTCTTAAATCTACTCCATTTTCTTTTTTAAACTCTTCTGCTATATAGTCCATTAATACTTGGTCAAAATCATCTCCACCTAGATTATTATTTCCTCTAGTGGCTAATACTTCAAATACCCCATCTCCTAATTCTAGTATGGAAACATCAAAGGTTCCTCCGCCTAAATCAAATACCATAATTTTATGTTGCCCTTCATCCTTATCCATACCATATGCCAAAGATGCAGCTGTTGGCTCATTTATTATTCTTAATACATTTAATCCTGCAATTCTTCCCGCATCCTTAGTTGCCTGTCTTTGACTATCAGTAAAATATGCAGGTACTGTAATTACAGCGTCTGTTATAGTTTCGCCTAAATAATTTTCTGCATCCATTTTTATTTTTTGCAATATCATTGCAGATATATCTTGAGGTGTATAATCTTTTCCATCAATTTTTTTTCTGTAGTCCTTACCCATTTCCCTTTTAATAGATGAAATAGTTCTATCTGGATTGGTTATAGCCTGCCTTTTAGCAGTTTCACCTACTAATCTTTCCCCTTCTTTGGTAAAAGCTACTATTGATGGTGTAGTTCTATTCCCTTCTGCATTAGGAATAATTATTGGTTCTCCACCTTCCATTACAGCAACACATGAGTTGGTAGTTCCTAAATCAATTCCAATTATTTTTCCCATTTAAATTCCTCCCTTAAATCTTTAAGTATTATTTTATTCAGCTACTTTGACCATACTTGGTCTTATAACTTTATCTTTTAGCATATAGCCTTTTTGTAATATCTCTAATATTGTTCCTTCTTCTGTATCTTCTACTTTCTCCATAAAAACTGCATGATGAAAATTAGGGTCAAAACATTCCCCTAAACATTCTATCTCTTTTAATCCATTGGATTTTAAAATTTCTATTAATTGATTGTATATCATCTCAACTCCCTGATAAAATCCATTGTGGCTTTCCTTATTTTCCAAAGCTCTTTCAAAATTATCTAATATAGGTAGAATTTGAATCATTAAATCCTCTGTAGCATAGGAATATATATTCTCTTTCTCCTTCTTTACTCGGTTTTTATAATTAATAAAATCTGCCTGTAATCTTAAAAGTCTATCACTTAATTCTTTTATTTCTTTTTCTTTTTTTTCTAGTTCTATTGATATTTCATCTGACATTTTATCCTGTTCTTCAATTGGTTCCTCTATTTCTTCCCCTTCATCTAATATATCTTTTGTTGATTCTTCATTTGCCATTTCCTCTTTTTTTTCCACACTATCACCTCTTAATAAAGTATTATTTTCCTAATAACATATCCAAAACCTCATTTAAATTTTGAGAAAATACCCTCATAGCATTTATTACTCTAAAATAATCCATTCTAGTGGGGCCAATTACTCCAATTTTCCCTATGGTCATATTCCCCAATTTATATGTTGTAGTAATTAAACTACATTCCTTTAAGGGGTCGTAAATATTTTCATCTCCTATGGTTATTTCTATGCCATTGTGTGGAGAATCCTTTAATATATCTATTAATAAATCTTTATCCTCCATAAAAGCTATAAAAGATTTTGCCTTATCTAAATCCTTATACTCAGGAAAATCAAAAATTTTTGTAACTCCATCTGCATATACCTCTACATCATCATTATCCTCAAGAGATTTTGTAATTATAGGAATAATATTTTCTATTACTTCCTTAAATTCATACATTTCTTTAAAAATACTTTCCTCCATTACTTTACCAATTTCATCAATAGTTAATCCTTTTAATTTACTATTTAAATAATTAGAAATAATATTTAAGTGATTTTCTGGAATATTCTCATCTACTCTAAATATGGTGTTTTTTACTATGCCTGAATCTGACACTATTACTAAAAGTATTTCTCTATTTTCAATAGGTAGTAATTGTATATGTTTCAATTTACTTTCCTTTAATTGAGGTGACAACGCCAATGCTGTATATGAAGTAACTGCAGATAGTATTTTTGCAGAGTTTTGGATTAATTGATCTATTTCCCTAGATTCTTTTATTAATGCTTTTTTAATATTGTGCTTTTTTGCCATATCTATTTTACTCTTTTTAGATTCTAATAATTGATTTACATACAATCTATAAGCCTTATCTGAAGGTACTCTACCTGCAGAAGTATGAGGCTTATTTAAATAGCCTAAGTCTTCTAAATCTGACATTTCGTTTCGAATAGTTGCAGAAGATACTCCAAAATCATACTCTTTAGATATGGTTCTAGAGCCTATAGGTTCAGCAGAAATCAAATAGCTATTAATTACAGCGTAAAGCACTTTTAATTTTCTATCATCCAACATACTCTCACCTCAAATCTATATTCAGGATGTTTATTAGCACTCTCTAGTCTTGAGTGCTAACATTAAATTATCATATATTAAAGTATTTTGTCAATACCTTTTTAATAATATTATATTACGGTAATAAATCTACATACACCTTATTTGATAAATCCAAGCCTTTAGTGGTAAATCTTATGTTTTTTTCATCTATATCTAAAAGTCCATTTTCCCTGTGTTTAATTAGTACATTTTCATATATATTTTCTACATTAGTATTAAATCTACTAGAAAAATCATTTTTATCTATTCCATCTATTAATCTAAGACCCATTATTAAATATTCTGCTATTTCCATTTCTCTATTTATATATTCATTTCCAGCTATGGGAAACTTCCCATTATCTATGGTGTAATAGTAATCTTTTAACTTGCTATAATTCCAAAATCTCTTATTGTTTAGATTAGAATGACTTGATAAGCCAAAACCTATATAAGGTTTTAATTGCCAATAAAATAAATTATGCTGACTTTCATAACCCTCCTTAGCAAAATTAGAGATTTCATAATGTTTATATCCATTATTTTTTAATATGTCTTTCCCTAAATAATACATTTCTCTTTCTAATTCTTCATCTGGTAATATTATTTTTCCTTCTTTATGCCATTTTTCCAATAAGGTGTTTTCTTCTAAAATCAAAGAATAATAGGAAATGTGCTCTAAATCTAATTTTACCATTTCCCTTAAAGATTTCTCACAATCTTCTAAGGTTTGATTAGGCAATCCAAATATTAAATCTACATTTACATTATTAAAACCAATTTTCCTAATCTTTTCAAAGGATTTATAAAAATCCTTTGAAGTATGNGTTCTACCTATTGATTCCAATAGTCTATCATCTAAACTTTGAACCCCTAAACTAATTCTATTTATTCCAGCTTCTTTGTAAATTTTTAATTTTTCATCATCTAAAGTTCCTGGATTAGCTTCTATGGTAATCTCCGTAANACCTTTTCCATTAAAATTTTTATAAATATAATTGAGAATATTATAAATATATTTAGGTTTTAAATAGGAAGGAGTACCTCCCCCTATGAAAATGGTTTTAATACTATAGTCTTTTAATAAATTCTTATACATTTTTATTTCTTTTATTAAATAATTCACATAATGTTGTATTTCCTTATTAGAATTAGCAAAAGAAATAAAATCGCAGTAATAACATTTACTTTGACAAAATGGAATATGAATATATATACCTAAATCTTTCAATTAAATACCTCTTTTCATAAATTAAATGCACACTTTTGTGTGCATTTAATTCTCATCATATTTTAATACAGCTAAGAAAGCTTCTTGTGGAACTTCTACTGAACCTATTTGCCTCATTCTCTTTTTACCCTCTTTTTGTTTTTCTAATAGCTTTTTCTTCCTAGAAATATCTCCACCATAGCATTTAGCTAATACATCTTTTCTAAGAGCCCGTACTGTTTCCCTGGCAATTATTTTTGAGCCTATTGCAGCTTGTATAGGCACTGCAAATTGATGTCTTGGTATTTCCTCTTTTAATCTTTCTGCAATATTTCTACCTCTTTCATAGGCTTTGTCTTCATGTACTATTATTGAAAAAGCATCTACTAATTCTCCATTTATTAATATATCTAATTTAGTTAAATTAGATTGTGCATAACCTTTTAGTTCATAATCTAAGGAGGCAAAACCCCTAGTTCTAGATTTTAAAGCATCAAAAAAATCGTATATTACTTCATTAAGGGGTAAATCATAGTGCATGGCTACCCTAGTTTCTTCCAAATACTCCATATTTACAAATTCCCCTCGTCTGTTTTGACAAAGTTCCATTACCGCACCTACATAATCTGAGGGAGTCATAATAGTGGCTGAAACAATAGGTTCTTCCATATATTCTATTTCAGTTTCATCTGGTAAATTAGTGGGATTCTGTATTTCTACAATTTCTCCATCTTTTTTCTTCACCTTATATATAACTGAAGGAGCTGTAGTAACTATATTTAAATCAAATTCCCTTTCTAGTCTTTCTTGAATTATTTCCATATGAAGTAGACCTAAAAATCCACATCTAAATCCAAAACCTAATGCAGCAGAAGTTTCTGGTTCAAATACTAAACTTGCATCATTTACTTGTAGTTTTTCTAGTGCATCTCTTACTGTGTTAAAATCCTCTCCTTCAGCAGGATAGATTCCACAGTACACCATAGGCACTACCTTTTTATATCCTGGTAAAGGAGTTTTCGTTGGATTATTATTATCAGTTATAGTATCTCCTACCCTAGCATCCTTTACATTTTTAATACTACCTAATACATAACCTACATCTCCTGCTTCCAATTTATCTACTGGTATCTCCTTAGACGTATTAACTCCAACTTCTGTAACCTCATAAGATTTATTGGTTGACATCATTTTAATTTCCATACCTGGTTTTAAAGTACCTTCAAACACCCTAATATAAGATACTACTCCTTTATAAGAATCATAATAGGAGTCAAATATTAATGCTTTCAAAGGTGCATTTACATCTCCCTTTGGAGCAGGTACTTTGTGAACTATTTCTTCTAATACATCATCGATATTTAAGCCTTCCTTAGCTGAAATCATAGGTGCATTTTCAGCTTCAAGACCTATTACCTCTTCTATTTCCATTTTTATTTCATCAGGTCTAGCAGAAGGTAAATCAATTTTATTAATAATAGGCAAAATTTCTAAATCCTGTTCTAATGCTAAGTAGACATTTGCCAAAGTTTGAGCTTCAATCCCTTGAGTTGCATCTACAATTAATAAAGCCCCTTCACAGGCGGCTAAGCTCCTAGAAACCTCATAATTAAAATCCACATGTCCAGGGGTATCTATAAGATTTAAAATATATTCTTCTCCATCTTTAGCCTTGTAATTAAGCCGTACATTTTTTAACTTTATAGTAATACCTCTTTCTCTTTCTAAATCCATACTATCTAAGACTTGATCTTGCATTTCTCTAGATGAAAGCAATCCTGTTTTTTCTATTAATCTATCTGCTAAAGTAGATTTTCCATGGTCAATATGAGCAATAATAGAGAAATTTCTTATATTTTCTTGTTTTATGCCTTGCATAACTTTCCTCCTTCAGAAGTATCAATTACTCTAAAAAAATATTATACCAGAAATAGGCTTAAATGTAAAACAAAAGACCAGTATCAACTGGCCTTTTAGGGACTTTTTTTTAAAATTTTAAAATCTATAAAATAAGTTTCTCCAAATAAATCTATTTTACTTTCCCTTATATTTAAGTTAAATATTTTTGGGTTTTTTAAATAATCCAAGTAGATAATATTTGCATTTACCACTTTTAGTCCAATATATAATACTAATAAAGTAGATAATAAAATTATTAATTTATAAAATTTAATCCTATTTTCTCTTCTTTCTCTTTTCCTTTTTTCTACCCTTGTTTCCAAATATATCACCCTAATATAGTATTCCCAATTAGGATATATAATATATTATTGAAGCTTACCAAATCGATTGTTAAAAGGAAAATATCTAAAAGTTGTAATTCCCTTAATNCTTTCTAAAGGTACACATCCAAAAAATCTACTGTCTTTACTAGCTCCTTCATCTCTATTATCTCCTAGTACAAATACATGGTCTTTGGGAACTTCCCAATAGTTTTCTCCATAAACTTCTGTATAAGCCCCTTCTTCTATATAATCTTCTTCTAATAATTCTCCATTTAAATAAACCTTGCCATCTATAATGCCTACAGTATCTCCTTCTATGGCAATTACCCGTTTAATATAGTCTTTATTTGCAGTATCAGGTGCTTTTAATACTACTATTTCACCTCTCTTGGGAGTTGAGAAATATAAGGGGATTTTATTGGCAAAAAGTCTATCTCTTTCGTGTAGTGTTGGATACATAGAATTTCCCAATACATAAGTAGTATTAAATATAAAAGTTTTTATAAATAATGCAATTACTACTGCTAATAAAATACTCTTTATCCATTCCATAGCTTCTTTTTTCACATCTTTATTGTTTTCATCCATAATAATCCTCCTTGTAACAAATTACATTATTAGTATATCATGTTTTTAAATTTTGAAAAGTTTTATTCTATAATATTTTGTATTACAATATCTAATAATTCTCCAAATAATTTGGCAGTTTCTAATGCTTCTTCCATTGTATTGAGATTTGAACCTATTTCTACTAACATGGAATAATCTGATAAAAATTGATTATATTTCCCCACAGGCTTAATTAAAATACCAGTACATAATCCTGGATATATTATATCACAAACTGCTTTAAAATATTTGGCGAAACTAAGAACCTCCTCTTTATTTGGAGAATCCGGTCCTATTACAAAATAAAAAGTAGCCACATCTTTTCCATTTATATTGGTTTTAAATTTGTTTATATATTTATTTAAATTCTTCTTAACCTCTGG
>JGI24707J26582_10003187_pt1 | contig 11957 bp, 14 predicted proteins | sample BioPla1DNA1_FD_26582 | JGI IMG/M metagenome (IMG submission 26582) | reverse complement strand
ATATTAGTTGAGGTATCAAAAGATAAGTTACAGGCATATTTAATAATTAGTAAAGCCATGGGTGGCAAAGATGTTACTATAGATGATATAAAAATAAAATTAAAAGAAGAAAATATAGTATATGGAATAGATGAAAGAAAAATTATTAATATGTTGCAAAACGGATTATTTGATGAAAAGATACTCATTGCCAGTGGTAAAAAACCACAAGATGGTGAAAATGGTAGGATAAAACATCATTTTCAACAAATAGAAAAACATAAGCCTAAAATTTTAAAAGATGGAACAGTAGACTTCAAAGATTTAAGCTTAATAAGCAATGTAAAAAAAGGACAATTATTAATTGAATTAATTCCTCCAACGGAAGGAGTTTTAGGAACAGATGTTTTTGGCAATGAAATACCTAATAATAAAGGAAAAGTGGTACAAATAATTAAAGGGAAAAATGTTGTCGATAATGAGGAAAAAACAAAGGTTTATGCAGCAGTAGATGGTCAAGTAATTTTGAAAGATGGCAAAATAGAAGTAAGCAAAGTTTATGAAGTGCTTAGTGATGTGGATACTTCAACTGGAAATATTAAGTTTAATGGTAAAGTTCTTATCAAAGGTAATGTTAAATCAGGTTTTTCTGTTGAGGCTGATGAAGATATTGAAGTAAATGGAGTTGTAGAAGGTTCAACATTGATAGCTAAAGGGAATATATATTTAAATAGGGGTATACAAGGAAATAACCAAGCTTATTTAGAATGTAATGGAGATCTCACTGCTAAATATATAGAAAATAGCACAGTAAAAGTATTAGGAAATGTTGAAGCAGATGTAATATTACATAGCAATGTGGTGGCAGGGTTAAAAGTTACCTTGAATGGTAAACGAAGTTTAGTTGCAGGGGGAAATATAAAATGTGGTGAAGAAATTAGAGCTAAAACCATTGGTTCTCATATGGGTACTGCCACAAATTTGGAAGTAGGAATAAATCCTGATGAAAGAACAAAACATGAAGAAATTAATAATGAAATAGATGAAATCGAAAAAAACCTAAACAATTTGGAAAAAACAATTCAGCTTTTAAACAAAATGAAAGACAAATCGAATTTATCAAAAGATAAGACAGATATTTTAATGAAATCATTAAAAACTAAAAAGCATTTACAAAATAAAAAAATCATATTATTACAAGAAAAAGAAACATTAGAATTTAAAATACAAAATTTATCCAAAGGTAAAGTCCATGTTTCAGATATTATGTATCCTGGAACTAAGATAACTATTTTAAATACTGTAAGACATATATATGATGAAGTATCTAATTGTACATTGTATAGAAAAGAAGGAGATATTGTTATAGGTCCTTATGAAAAATAGGTGGTGATAATATGTCTATAAGGCCCATAGACCATAATATGACATATCATAATACTATTTATCAATCACAAGACAAACAAAAAGATTTTAATAAAAGTAAGGAAACCAATGCTTTTTTGCAAAGTTACGAAGATAATCAAGTGAAAAGAAACATGAATAAAATTGCTAACACTGAGAATACTTCGGGTAAAACTATTAGTAAGGAAAATAATAAACAGTCTAATAAAAAAAAGTTTTCAAATAAAGAAAATAATAACTCCACTAAAGACAAAAATAAAGGCAATAAAAAGATTAAAGAAGAAAATAAAGGGCAGAAAATAGATGTGCTTATATAAACATAAAAGGTGGTTTATATTATATGTACTATAATACTATAATTATCTTAGCAGGTATTGTGGTTATTGTTATTGGACTATATATTTTTTTGAAAAAGTTAAATGATAATGCTACTTATGATATTTATGATGATATTAATAACCTAACTAATATATTAAAAAATAACGAACTTCTAATCAAAGATGAAATAAAGAAAATAAATAATGAAATAAACTTTTTAAAAGAAAATATAAAAATAAATAATGAAGAAATAATCAATATAATAAAACATGAAAATTTTAATATCAAAGAAAAAAGTGATAATCAAGTTGTACCAGAGGATTTTGGAAATTTACTAAATTATAATAAGTTTCTTCAAAAAAATAAAGATATTATAACATTACTTAGAAAAAACAAAACAGCTGAGGATATTGCTAAAGAACTAAACAAAAGTATTAGAGAAGTAGAAATGGTTTTAAAATTAGTAAAATAATGGGGTGAAGTTATTGAAACATTTTTACATTCTAAGTATGGTTATAGGTATTGGAATAGGTATGATTATAACTTCTATAATTAATATTGTTTTTATTAATGAAAAAACCAACTACATAAATGAAATAAATAATAGTCCATTTATAAAAATACCATATAAAGATCAAAATGAAGAAACAAATGATTTAAATAAAATAGATATAAATCAATCAATAAATGGCAATAATACTAGTAATAGCGAAAGGGATATTGAAAGAGAATATAAAGAGATTTTCATACAAAAAGGAATGGATAGTGAAGAAATTGCTTATCTTCTTCAAAAAAATGAAATTATAAATAATGCTGATGATTTTATTGATATAGTTAATAAATTAGATGTTGCAAATCAGTTGAAATATGGTTTAAAAAAAATACCTAATAACAGCACTTTGCAGGACATATTAGAAATATTGGTAAGAATTCATTAATAAAAATTATATTAATTAGAAAAATTTTTGGTATAAACATAAAATAAGTAAAATATACATTGATTAATATCATACTATGTGTTAGAATATTTAAGGTATCAAAACACACATCTTATAATCTATTCAGTAGTGCCTATACAGGTTCTGGGTTGAAATGATTAAGATGGAGGATAAACTAAGGGAGGTAAATTAATGTCAGTAATTTCAATGAAACAATTATTAGAAGCTGGAGTTCATTTTGGACATCAAACAAGAAGATGGAATCCTAAAATGGCAGAATATATTTTTACAGAAAGAAATGGTATTTATATTATAGACCTACAAAAAACTGTGAAAAAAGTTGAAGCAGCTTATGATATTGTTAGGGATTTAGTTGAAGAAGGAAAAAGTATTCTTTTTGTGGGAACAAAAAAACAAGCACAGGAAGCAATAGAAGAAGAAGCTAAAAGATGTGGTATGTATTATGTTAACCAAAGATGGTTAGGTGGAATGTTAACTAACTATAATACTATCAAAAATCGTATAGATCGTCTATACAAACTAGAAGAGATGGAAGAAGATGGCACCTTTGATGTATTACCTAAGAAAGAAGTTATCCAACTTAAAGCTGAGATGGAAAGACTTGAAAAGTTCCTAGGTGGAATTAAGGCTATGAAGGAAATGCCAGGTGCAATTTTTGTTGTTGACCCACGTAAAGAAAGAATTGCCATAAAAGAGGCCCATATACTTGGTATACCTGTTATATCAATTGTAGATACTAATTGTGACCCTGATGAAGTTGATTATGTAATTCCAGGAAACGATGATGCAATTAGAGCAGTAAAACTCTTGACTTCTACTATAGCAGATGCAGTATTAGAAGGAAAACAAGGATTTCAAACTGAAGAGTAATTAATAGGCATACAATAAAGAGGTAAGGGCTTAGGGAAAATTCCCTTATACCCTTACCTTTAAAAATATTTTAGGAGGCGCATATAAATGAATATTACTGCAGCGATGGTAAAGGAACTTAGAGAAAAAACTGGTGCAGGTATGATGGATTGTAAAAAAGCTTTAACAGATACAGAAGGTAATATGGAAAAAGCAATTGAAATTTTAAGGGAAAAAGGATTAGCTGCTGTTGCTAAAAAATCAGGAAGAATTGCAGCAGAAGGTTTAGTAGAATCATACATACATGGTGGAAGAATTGGTGTATTAGTAGAAGTAAACTCTGAAACGGATTTTGTTGCTAAAAACCAAGAATTCAAAGATTTTGTAAAGGATGTAGCTATGCAAATTGCAGCTTCACAACCTTTATATGTAAGTAAAGAAGAAGTGCCACAGGAAGAAATCGCTAAAGAAAAAGAATTTTTAACAAAACAAGCTCTAAATGAGGGAAAACCAGAAAAAATAGTTGAAAAAATAGTTGAAGGTAGAATTGAAAAATATTATAAAGAAGTTTGTTTATTGGAACAAGCTTTTGTAAAAAATCCTGATATCACTATAGGTGAACTATTAACAGAAAAAATTTCTAAAATAGGTGAAAACATTAACATCAGAAGATTTGCAAGATTTGAAGTAGGAGAAGGAATAGAAAAAAAATCAGAAGATTTTGCAGAAGAAGTAGCAAAACAAATGGGACAGTAATTTTTGAAGGGAGAACACTTGTGTGTTCTCTTTTAAAATAAACCAATATTCAAATTTACTTATTTTTATAGTTTAAAGCAAGGATTTTGGTAAAAACTATGGATAAAATAAAGGATTTTTTTAATGTTTGTAGAAATAATTAGATTGGAGGACCATATATATGAAAACACCTCTTTATAAAAGAGTGCTTTTAAAATTAAGTGGTGAAGCATTAGCAGGGAAGAAAGGTTTTGGGTTAGATAATGAAACCATTAGTAAAATTGCCTTACAGATTAAAGCTATAACTGAAGAAGGAGTACAGGTAGCTATCGTTGTTGGTGGTGGAAACTTTTGGAGGGGAAGAAGTGGTGAAGGTATGGACAGAACCACTGCAGACTATATGGGGATGATGGCCACAGTCATTAATGCATTGGCTTTACAAGATGCTCTAGAAAATATAGAAATAATGACCAGGGTACAAACGGCTATCGAAATGAGACAAATAGCCGAACCTTATATCAGAAGAAGAGCGGTAAGGCATTTAGAAAAAAATAGGGTTGTGATATTTGCCGCTGGTACAGGAAATCCATATTTTTCTACTGATACAACAGCAGCGTTAAGAGCCGCAGAAATTGAAGCAAATATTATTTTATTAGCTAAAAAGGTAGATGCTGTTTATGATAAAGATCCTTATACATATTCTGATGCTAAGAAATTTACAGAGCTAACATATTTAGATGTATTAAAATTAGAATTAAAAGTAATGGATTCCACTGCCACTTCTTTGTGTATGGATAATAAGATTCCAATAAAAGTATTTAGTTTAGATGANCCGGAAAACATTATAAAAGTAATACATGGTGAATCCATAGGTACATACATACATAGTTGAATTTAATATAGTTTATAATATAAAGGAGGATAAAAAATGAATTCAAATATTTACAAAAGTCAAGAAGAAAAAATGAATAAATCTCTAAAGGTATTAAAGGATGATTTAAACAGTCTTCGTGCTGGTAGGGCAAACCCTTCAATGCTTGATAGATTAGTTATTGATTATTATGGTACAATAACACCAATCAAGCAAGTAGCCTCTATATCTGCACCAGAACCTAGGTTGATTACCATACAGCCCTACGATCCATCTGTGTTGGCTATGATTGAAAAGGCAATTCAACAATCAGATTTAGGAATTAACCCTTCAAATGATGGAAAAATAATCAGGCTAAATATTCCTCAACTTACTGAGGAAAGAAGAAAAGAACTAACTAAAATAGCAAGACGAATGGCAGAAGATAGTAAAATCGCTATTAGAAATGAACGTAGAAATGTAAATGACACATTAAAGAAAATGGAAAAAGACGGAGAACTTACTGAGGATGAATTAAAGGCTTCCCAAGATGAAGTACAAAAAATCACAGATAAATTTATAAAAGAAATAGATGATATGGTTATAAATAAAGAAAAGGAAATTTTGGAGGTTTAATTTTGAAGACATCACCAGATGTTTTAGGTTATAATATTGAAGATGCTATTGATTTATTAAAAGGATATAATTTAGAATGGATAATAATAGAAAGTATAGGCAAGAATAGCAAAAACCTTACACGTGGTAAAGTTATTCAGACAAAGAAATTATCTAATAAAACAATTGAACTAATAATATCGTATTTTTAAGCCCCCCTTTAGGGGGGTTAAAATACTTAGGGAGTTTTAACAATATGAATAGGGCAGATAATATAACTAATATAAAAAATACGAATAAATTTAATATAGATTATGAAAAGATCCCAAATCATATAGCTATTATTATGGACGGAAATGGAAGATGGGCAAGGAAGCATAATTTGCCTCGTGCAATAGGACATAGAGAAGGTNTCAACACATTAAGGGATATTATTAAAACTACATCAGATTTAGGTATTAAACACCTGACATTATATGCCTTTTCAACAGAAAACTGGAAGAGGCCTAAGCAGGAAATATCTGCTTTAATGAAATTATTAATAGAATATCTAAAAAAGGAAATTAAAGATCTACATAAAAATAATGTAAAGATCAATACAATTGGAAATTTAACAGAATTGCCTGTAATCGTGCAAGATGAAATTAACAGATCTAAGGTATTAACTAAGGACAATGATGGATTACATGTAAATATTGCATTAAATTATGGTGGTAGAGATGAAATTACAAGGACGGTAAAAGATATAGGCAATGATCTATTAGCAGGCAAAATAGATTTGCAAGATATAAATCAAGATTTAATAAGTAATAGATTAGATACTAAAGAAATACCAGAGCCTGATTTATTAATCAGGACAGGTGGGGAATATAGAATAAGTAACTTTCTTCTGTGGCAATGTGCCTATTCAGAGTTTTGGTTTACAGATATTTATTGGCCAGATTTTACGAGTCAAAACTTAAAAATGGCTATTTATGATTTTCAAAATAGAAAAAGACGATTTGGTGGGATCTAAGGGGGATACTATATGTTAAAAAGGATAATTAGTGCTATATTGGGAATCCCCTTGTTAATATTCCTAGTAATTCAAGGTGATATTCTTTTATACCTAGCAACCATGATTGTATCTTTGATTGGCTTATATGAATTTTATCACGCTATGTCCTCTAAAGGATATAATCCAGTAAATTATGTTGGGTATATTCTATCTGTTGTTTTATTGACTATATTTTATATATCAAAAAGTGCTAACGGAATATTTTTTCTACTTGTTATTACAATTTTTATTTTAAGTGGAATACTTTTAATAAATGCTAAATATAATGTGGCAGATAGTAGTATTACCTTTTATGGTATATTATATGTTACAATTTTTATGGGGCATATAATATTAACGGCTGAACTACAAAACAAGTTAATTATTTGGTTAATATTTATTATTGCTTGGTCAACAGATACATTCGCATATTTTGGTGGATATTTTTGGGGTCGAAAAAAATTATGCCCAAATATAAGTCCTAAAAAAACTGTTGCAGGGGCAATAACAGGTATCTTAGGTAGTATGATTTCCTGTGGTGTATTTGCTTTTATATTCTTTGAAGAATATATCATAATGATTGCTTTGTTGGGGCTCTTTGGAAGTGTAATGTCTCAATTTGGAGATTTAACAGCTTCTCAAATTAAGAGATACACAAATATTAAGGATTTTGGAAATCTAATACCAGGACACGGCGGTATATTAGACAGATTTGATAGTATATTATTTACGGCTCCTACGGTGTATTATTTTTTTGTGTTTTTCATAAANTAGTAATTTTAAATAAGCATAGCATAGAAGCAATGCTTATTTTATTAAATATGAGGTGATAGTATTATGAAAAAAATTAGTATTTTAGGTTCCACAGGTTCCGTAGGTCAACAAACATTAGATATAATTAGAGAACATCCAGAAAGATTTAAAATAGTTGGTTTAGCGGTGATGCAAAGTATAGATGAATTAGAATTACAAATAAAGGAGTTCAACCCTGAGATTGTAGCAGTTTTTGACAAAGAAAAAGCAGATGTCTTAGCTACAAGAATTTCGTCTAATATTAAGATAACTTGGGGAATAGAAGGTCTGATTGAGGTTGCCACACATTCAAGTGCAGATTTAGTCCTGAATTCTGTAGTAGGAAGCATAGGACTTGTACCCACATTAGCAGCTATTAGATCTAAAAAAAATATTGCACTAGCAAATAAAGAAACCTTGGTTGCTGGTGGAGATTTGGTAATGAGGGAATCTATAGCAAATAATGTAAAAATTATTCCAGTAGATAGTGAACATTCAGCAATCTTCCAATGCCTACAAGGGGAAAATATTAAAGAATTAAACAGGCTTATATTAACGGCCTCAGGAGGACCCTTTAGGAAATGGGAATATACAGATATACAGAAGGCCAAAGCTCAGGATGCCTTAAAACACCCAAATTGGAGTATGGGAAGAAAGATATCTATAGATTCTGCCACTTTAATGAATAAAGGTTTGGAAGTAATAGAGGCTAAATGGTTATTTGATGTGGATTTGGATAAAATAGATGTAGTTATTCATCCCCAAAGCATTATACATTCAATGATAGAGTTAATAGACAACTCTGTTATTGCACAGTTAGGGGTACCAGATATGAAGTTGCCTATTCAATATGCTTTTTCATACCCTAAAAGAATAAAAGGAAATGTGAAACCTTTAGATTTTGGAAATCTAAGTAATTTAACATTTAAGAAACCAGATACAAAAAGATTTCCTTGTTTAACTTTAGCCTATGAAGCAATGAAAATTGGCAAAACTATGCCTTGTATATTGAATGCTGCCAATGAATTGTTAGTGGAATATTACTTAAAAGACAAGATAAATTTCTATGATATACCAAGATACATTGAAAAGGTAATGGAAATTCATAATCCTTTTGAATATAACACTGTTGAAGAGTTATTAGAATTAGAAAAATGGGTAAGAATTTGGTTAATAGATGAATTAAGATAGGAAGGTGTTATTATGACTACTGCACTTACAGCNGTCTTGGTATTTGGATTGATAGTTTTTTTTCATGAATTTGGACATTTTGCTGTTGCAAAAATTGTTGGTATTAAAGTACATGAATTTGCTATAGGAATGGGACCAAGGCTTATAAAGCATAGGAAAGGGGAAACAGAGTACTCCCTTAGGATTCTTCCAATAGGAGGATATGTAAGGATGGAAGGTGAGGACGAAACTTCTGATGATATTAGAAGTTTTAATAAAAAAACAATAGGTGAAAGAATCGCAGTAATATTTGCCGGTCCTTTGATGAACTTTATTTTGGCATTTTTTTTATTTGCTATTATATTTTACAATGTGTCTGGTCTGCCTATTACAACTATTGAACAAATAGTACAAAATTCACCAGCAGATATAGCAGGTATAAAAGTAAATGACAAAATTATAGGTATAAATGATAAAGATATTAGTAATTGGAAGGATGTAGTGAATCAAATAGATCGTTCTCAAGGAAATACCATAAAAATTACCTTAATGAGAAATGATGAAGTAATTGAAAAGTCAATTACACCAGAATTAGATGTTACAAATAATAGATTCATGATTGGGATTATTCCTGTTACTGAAAAGTCTTTAACAGCAGCCATAAAAGATAGCTATAATCAAACCAAAATGATTTTTATAGAAATGTTTAACTTTTTTAGTGGTTTAATTAGTAGAAAACCAGCAACTGATACAGAGGTAGTTGGGCCTGTAGGCATTATAAATCTAGTAGGCCAAGCTAGCAAAGAGGGTTTATTTAATGTATTATTTCTTGCTGGATTAATAAGCATAAATCTAGGTTTTATAAATTTATTACCAATACCAGCATTGGATGGAAGTAGGATTTTATTTTTAATATTTGAATTTTTTAGAGGTAAAGCAGTAGATCCTGAAAGGGAAGCCATTATTCACGCTGTGGGCTTGGTGTTAATGATGCTATTGATGCTTATAATTACCTATAAAGATATATTAACCCTTTTTAAGGGATAATAAAATATGAAGGTGATAGAAAATGAGAAGAAATACTATAGTAGTACCCTGTGGCAATAGATATATAGGAGGTCAACATCCTATAACAATACAATCGATGACAACTACTGACACAAGAGATGTTAAAGCAACTATCAAACAGATTCAATCTTTAGAAGTAGCGGGGTGTGATATTGTTAGAGTGGCTGTTCCTAATATGGAGGCAGCGAAAGTTTTAGGACAAATTAAATCTAAAATATCAATCCCTATTGTTGCGGATATTCATTTTGATTACAGGTTAGCACTAGAGTCTATCAATCAAGGTGTAGATGGATTAAGGCTTAACCCAGGTAATATTGGAAATAAAGATAGAGTAAGAGAGGTAGTAAAAAAAGCTAAAGAAAAAGATATTAAGATTAGAATAGGTGTCAATGCTGGTTCTTTAGAAAAAAGTCTTTTAGAAAAGTATGGCAGACCTACTGCAGAGGCAATGGTGGAGAGTGCATTAACACATGTAAAAATATTAGAAGACATGGAATTTTCTAATATCGTTATATCATTAAAAGCCAGTGATATTCATTTGACAGTAGATGCATACAGACTAATAGCTAGTAGGGTTAATTATCCATTACATTTAGGAATTACTGAGGCTGGTACTATATGGGGTGGAACTATAAAATCCTCTATAGGGATAGGAGCATTATTATTATCAGGTATTGGTGATACAATTAGGGTTTCTTTAACAGGAGATCCTGTAGAAGAAGTAAAAGTGGGAAAAGAAATATTAAAGTCCTTAGGTATAGCTAAAAATGAAATTACCATTATATCTTGTCCCACCTGTGGTAGATGTCAAATAAATTTGATTAATTTGGCCAAGGAAATAGAAGAAAAAGTGAAAGACATTAAAAAACCTATAAAGTTAGCTATAATGGGCTGCGCCGTTAACGGACCAGGAGAAGCAAAAGATGCAGATATAGGAATTGCTGGTGGTATAGATTCAGCCTTGTTGTTTAAAAAAGGTAAAATAATAAAAAAGGTTTCAGAAAAGGAAATAGTAAAGGTTTTAATGGAAGAAATAGAAAACATGTAATAGGAGAGAGACCTTTGATGAAAGTATCAACAATTATTCCCGCTTATAATGAAGAAATAAGAATCATAAGTGTATTGGACCCTATTAGCAAATCTTCATTGATTAAGGAGATTTTTGTGATAGACGATGGTTCTCAAGACAGAACATCATTAATAGTTTCTGATTATAGCAGTAAATATGATAATATTAAATTAATAAAACTACCACAAAACAGGGGTAAGGCTGAAGCTATTAAAGTAGGCTTACAATACTGTAATTGTGAAATTATATTATTTTTAGATGCGGATTTAATTGGTTTAACTGTTGGGCATATAGAATCTCTTGTATTACCATTGTTAAAAGAGGATGTGGAAATGACAATTGGAATTTTTAAGTCAGGTCGATTTTTAACAAATTTAGCACAAAAAATTGCACCAAACTTATCTGGACAACGAGCCTTTAGGAATTATTTTAAAAATGATATTTTAAATTTGGATATGAGTGGCTATAGTCTAGAGGTTGCTGTATCTAAATACATTAAAAAAAACAATATAAAAACAAAAGAGATACTATTAAGGGATGTAAGTCATGTTATGAAAGAGGAAAAGGTTGGATTAATAAAAGGTATGATTTGGAGATTTAGAATGTATAAAGACATATTGAAATACTGGTTTAAATAGAGCAAGGGGGGGACTACATGGAACCTTTGAATAAAGTAAATTTTTGTGATTTTATAAGTATTTTTGGAATAAACGCAGGTACTTCTTTAAAAAACACTTTAATAAAAAGACTTAAGTTTTATAAAAAAAGCAAAATGCTGTCTATAGATATAAAAACAACTGAAATAGTTAACCAGGAAGAATTGCAAACTTTTACTAAAGAATTTAAAAAAAGTATTAATACTATAAAAGATGTGCAGGTAAATATAGAATACAATTTAAAATATAAGTCTTTAGAAGAATTAGTTAAATTAAATTGGAAAAATATAATATATATCTTAATAAGACAAGTACCGTCTTTTAAGGCTATAGAAGAACAATTGATTTGGGAAGTTAGAAATAATGTTTTAACTATTAAAATAGATGATTTTTTTATTTTAGAAAAAGCTAAAGAGCGTAGAGTTGAAAGAAGTATAGAAAAATACTTTAAAAAACA
>JGI24707J26582_10003183_pt1 | contig 11962 bp, 7 predicted proteins | sample BioPla1DNA1_FD_26582 | JGI IMG/M metagenome (IMG submission 26582) | reverse complement strand
GGTGTATAGGATTTTTGTTTTTTTGCCATGATTGAACACTCCTTTGTTATATTATAGAATGTTCAACTTTCCGTGTCCATAGTTATATACTAACACCAACGCTTTGGGATTCTGTGGTAGTATCATCATTACAATAATTACCGAAACAATTAAAATTGCAACAATAACCGGAATAAGAATAATTTTAAGGCTGAATTTTTTCTTGCTATTGGTTGCTTTTTCTTATGAAACAGTACCATTTTTCTCTATATTCTCTTGATTCACCAGTATGACTTTTTCAGAAGCATCATCATTATTTTTTCCACATTTTATACAAAACTTTGTATTTGAAAGCATTTCCGCTCCACAATACTTACAATTCATTAGTTGACTCCTCTCGATTTATCCCATCATTCTTTTTCCCGGATCAATTTCAACTCTAGGAGTAATTGATTCCATTGATACATAAGTATCGTATAGTTTATCTACAATATCATTAGCAGTTCCAGATTCAATGTCTTGTTTACTACACATTCCCGATCTAACAAGGTTTAAAAAGACACCACAACAAATTGCTCTACTTTTCAACGGGTCTGTTTCGGACAAAACATAATTCTGTGGTGTTAATACTGTTTCTGCCGAAAAAACAGCATTTTCAAAAGCACGTCTTTGATGCTCATCTTCAATCTTTATCGCAACATTGTGATAATATGCAAAACACGGACTTTGCCCTTTCGTCATTCCATATTTTATCTCATAATGCTCCATCAAATATTGATCCATCATCTTATGTACATAAGGAATTTGAATATCTTGCCTTGTGAGATTCCAAACTTTTTCACTCAATTTGACAAGCGTCTTACTCTTTTTCAGATATGGCATTGCCCAATCCAATATCTTTACCATATGAGCTCCACCCATTATTATTTTTCCCGCTGTCGAACAAGAGGCTAACGCCAACCCACCAAGCTGTACTTTTTCTAGAATCGAACTATCAGAATCCTCTGTTGAAAACATTTTAGAAAGATTCCATGTTCCCAATCCCCATAAACCAACAAATGAAGACATCGCATGTATTATTTTATTTGCTTTATCATATCCACTTTCTAGTTTTTCAAACTTTTCTTTATAAAACTTGTCTATGGGCTCCAATATTGAATTCACTTGCATACAAATCGGTGCCATCATCTGTATGGATTTATTCGTTACTGTATATCTACCATATGTATTTGCTGAAATATTATGTTCCTGTGTCGTTGCTTTAGAAGCTCTTCGAGAATACACCGATCTACTTGTCGACAGGTGATTGTAATGTCTTTCAACCTCTTTATTTAGTTCCTCTTCTCCAACTTGTCCTACTATTTTTTCTACTACAATAACAAAAAGTTTTATATTTTCAGCACTGAAATTTTCCCCTCTAAAATCAATCTCTGTATTTTCATCATCTAAATCATTATCATTTTTTTCTATTCCTAAAATTCTGATTATCTCATCAGATGCCCACTTGCTGAATTTTTCAAATTTTTTACCATCAACTTCAGAGATATGTCCTTCTAAAATAGGAGTAAATAGTACATACGCACCATACAGAAGATTGACATCATTTGCCGTTCCATTAATACAACCTTCAGCTATATTTTTCTCCATATCTGCAACTCTGTCAAAAACAGTATACGTATGATGTGCATGACTTTTAAATGTCCAAGCCTCTTCACCATCAAAGAATTTATCATTATCCCGTTCTCTGGTCACAGCTATATATTCCCGCTTAACAAACTCTTCACGTTCATCCTGTGATGAAAATTTGTCTTTAAGAATTTCTCCAAAATCAGAATAGAACTTATGATATATTGGCATAATTTGCGCTATCATTTCATATGATAATTTCTTATTCTTACTACCAGTATCCGAACAAATCGTATCATAGAGCAGTTTCGTAACCTTCTTAAATTCGGAAAGAGATTTAGATTTATCAGACATTTTCATTGAAGAAGCTAATTCAGTCAAAGTACTTCCTACTTTTTTGTTCACCCTACCTACATTTATTCCATTTTCTTCTGCAATATCATGAAGTTGAGTTGAGATTCCGCTTACAAACTCGTGCAATTCAATAAAACTGTTTAGTGAAGCCTCAAAAAAAGCTTCTATATTAGTAGCTACTCCTTCAATTAATGGTCTTAATGTTCCATATATATCATTATCTAATTCTTCAGATAATACTTGCGACGCATACTCAGTCTTGAGATTCTGTATCTCAGTTTGAGCTGTACGACAAATATCCTCCAGTTGTTCTAAACCATCTTCACTTACAATCGGTCGTTCAGTTACAATTAAATCTGCTTTCTCAATTTTTAATATATCTTGCATCAAATCTTCCATTTGCTGTTCAATTTGTGCACATACTTCATCTGCCGCATCGCCTGCTCTATATGTTCTTAAACAGGATCTTAATGAACCCTCAGATTCCTGCCATGTTTGAAAGACACCTGTCTCTATATTATTTACTATTGTTTCCATATAGGCATCAATAATACCAGAGATCCGATGCTGAAGTTTATCATATTTTGACTGCTGCATAACCTCATTTAGAATATCCATAACTTTATTATTCAACGTCTGCACATCTTCAAGATATCTCTGATAAAATGAAATATATTGAGTTGTCGCATCTTCTCTCAAATTTATGTTCATTATTAAACCTCCATATTTATTATACTATCTTTAAACACTTGCTTTCCTACTGCTTTTGCACAGTACTCTATTCTTTCGTATAGAGCATCAAACTCATTTTTGTACGCATATTCAGATAAATATATGTTTATATTTTCTTCCTTTGATTCTCTAAATATTTTCATTAAATATGGTTGATCTGGCTCCCCTATTCCCAATCCATATATATATATATTCTTTACTCTTGTCAAATCCATAGTTGTGAATAATTCACAAGATTCAATTACTTTTTCACTCTTTTTTCTCAGAATATTTAGTATATTTCCAAAAGCCGACAAATTATCTATACTAAACTTATTTACCAAATTGCTTCCGTTAGTTTCTTTTACAAAAGAATTTTTCCACGGTATAAATCTGTCACTTTCAACAAACGGATTATACCCTTTTATCCACTCTATCCATTTCCCTTGATAGTATTTTCCCTCAATCAATTTATCAATCTCACCACATTGATTATTAATCCATTTTATATAATCCGAATAAAGTTCAGTTTCTCCGAATCCAACAATTAGCTCATCATCACTATTAGCTTTTCCATGACAGTAAATCACATTATCCACTCCATATAACTGTTCTAAAGTGGATGTATAATTAAATGTAGCAAATAGACACTTTTTTGAAGCAAGCGACTTTATTAGCAAATCTAATTTCTCTTTTGGTTTTTTTGAGTTTACTTCCTTACTAAAAGTATCTCTAACCCATTCTCCAAAATATCTCTTTATTCCACTTACCGCTACTGTAATAATATCATACAAAGACGCTGTCACTTGTCTTACTATAAAATCTGACGTATCATCCAAATAATGCAATTCTCCGTCTACTCCCACTACCATTGAATTAATTATCTTTCCATCAGATATCTCTCCACCTTCGATATATTCGATAATTTCTTTAAATACTGTTTTGAAATTTAATGCATTTTCAAAAGTTCCCCACGTATCAGGATTTACATCTGTTTCAACTATCGCATACACAAACTCTACACATTCTTGTTCTGACATTCCATTGTTAATGATATTATCTATAATTTCAGAAAACTTCTTATTTTGAAATAATTCACATATTTCTATTGTTCGATTCAAATCTATTTTTTTATCCAAATATTTTTTAAAATTATCATACGATGAAGATATTTGATGGTGTTTATCAAAACCATTTCCTGTAATAAACACAGTATCTATCCATCTCTCATCACCAGTAGTTATTCTCTCAATAATATCACTAATCTTTGTTTCATTTTGCATCATCGAAGAAGGATTCCGAGATAGGTTATCCCCATTGTATCCATTTACTTCTGAAAGATTATGAAGTTGCGTTGAGATTCCGCTAACAAATTCATGCAATTCAACAAAACTATTTAATGACGCTTCAAAAAACGTCTCCATATTAGTAGCTACTCCTTCAATCAGTGGTCTTAATGTTCCATATATATCATTATCCAATTCTTTAGATAATACTTGCGATGTATACTCAGTCTTGAGATTCTGTATCTCAGTTTGAGCTGTACGACAAATATCCTCCAGTTGTTCTAAACCGTCCTCACTTACAACCGGGCGTTCAGTTACGATTAAATCTGCTTTCTCAATTTTTAATATATCTTGCATCAAATCTTCCATTTGCTGTTCAATCTGTGCACATACTTCATCTGCCGCATCGCCTGCTCTATATGTTCTTAAACAGGATCTTAATGAACCCTCAGATTCCTTCCATGTTGTAAACACACCTGTCTCAATATTATTTACTATTGTTTCCATATAGGCATCAATAATTCCGAAAATTCTCTGCTGAAGTTTATCATATTTTGATTGCTGCATAACCGCATTCAGAACATCCATTACCTTTTTATTCAAGGTCTGCACATCTTCGAGATATCTCTGATAGAATAACATATATTGAATTGTTTCCTCTTCTCGCAAGTTAATGTTCATAAATTCTTTTCTCCTTCTATCTACAAAATAACCCTCTCGATGCATATCACCGGGAGGGCTATTCCTTAAGAATTAAGTAATTGATCGATAAAATCAGGTGCTTGTATCTCCTCTAAGTTTGACTTATACATCTTAAATGGAATGTCAAAGCCCTTACTTCTAATACCAAAATTTACGACTATAGAATCTAATGGCTGCTTCGTATACTTAATATTGAACATAGAATAGAACTTCTCAATATTACCAGTAACAAATGCATAATCAAATGCTTTTCTTATCGTTGTATCCTTTAACTCTGATGTAATGATACCTATCACCAATATGTTCTGATTTATCGCATTTCGTATTACCTCAACCATCTGATTTGGAACTTTTTCTATTTCATCCAAACCATTAATCCAAAATACAACCTTCTTAAAGGAAACCACATCTTGCTTATCTGTTCTACATGCATCAATATAAACTCTCAATATATCGTTTGCTACTATTTCAAGTTTATTGTCAAGAACACCCTCTTCAAATGCCCATACAATTTCCTCATCAACCAAACTGTATTTTACTGATGGCGTAGTCGGTTTATTCTTTTTAAAACCAATTGATGAATATGCCGAATCAAAAATACTGTTCGCAAATTGATTTATATTAACCATTACCTTCTCTTCAGCCAATTCTATATCATTTGGATTAATCAACATTTCATTTAATTCATCTTGCAAACTTGTCTTATCATCATTTAGCTTCGATAAATCATCTGAATAATGTCTTTTGTTCTCGCACTCTCTTTTGTATACATTTACCGACGAAGCAACAGATGCATATATTTCCTCAAGTATAGGAGACATACTAGTCTTTTCCGGATTTTTGCCATCATATTTATCAATAAAGAAAAGTATCGCTCTACGTAGAATTTTATTGCGTTTCACTGCTAGTGCATTTTGATTTATCTCTTTTTCAGTCTTAAATTCGTTTTTGCTTAGCGCATCAATTTTAGTGTCAATTATTTCTATGCTCTTCTTTGACGCTCCTATAATATCCAAGTTAACATTAAACGCAGCCACAACCTCACTATATGACTTAAGACTAACCAAATCTGCTTTTGTTTTATCTGCAGGTATAAGAACTATTTCACTTGAACATTTTTCTAAATATCGTATAATAGGCGAAACTATTTTCTTCTTGGAGTCTTTACTAATTTCAGAAATCTTGATATCTATATCTGCAATTTGTGACTCAATAGAACTTTTCTTTGTCTTATATGACTTATATTTCTCTACTTTTTCTGCATCAAGTAATAAAGACAGCAATGCTCTTTCATCTTCCTTGAAATTTTTCATTCCATCTATCGATGTATCCATATATTTTGATGCCAACACTCGCAAATAATAGATTAATTCAAGGCATTCTACAGCCTTATCTATGTCACACGAATAGTATTTCTGGCTTGGATAGTTTTCTACTGCCTTGTCAATATGATATCTTTCAAGAACCAGATTGTTGATTTCCATTCCAAAATGATATGTTTCTTCGTCAGTTCTGAACAAATTTTCCGCTAAAAGTTTTCTTACTCGAGCAGCATTATCCGGTTCTGGGCAGGCAATCATAATCCCTTTATTTCTGCCTCTTTCTATGTAAAACGAAACTTTATCATTTGGTTTCGGCGAATACAAAACAGTCTTGCCTAAAACAACAGCATCAAATAATGCTGCATTTTTAGCCACAAAAGCATTCTTCTTTTCTCTGATTGAATCTAAATCCTTATTATATGAGATTTCTGTCTCTTGCAATTCTTCTCGATAGAACTTTTGTGATGCTGTCTTATACCTTAAGTCAAATAGCTTCGCTGCTTTTTTGATTTCATCCAAGAAACAATAAAACGCAGTTTTACTTTCGTCATCATCATCATCTTTTTTATCTGTTTCAATAAATGGGACTCTATATTTCTTGTTCTTAAGTTCATCACCTGAATCAGTATTGATAAGCACATAACCTCTTTCAAGATTCACTGCCTGACTGTTTCCTAAAATATCTGTTGATATCTGTTGATTACATGGAAGCGCCATTCTAATCTTGAAATTTGCCAGGGTATTTCCTCTTAGCGTTCCTGACATTTCCTGTGATGCAAAAATCAAATGAAAACCTGTTGCTCGTCCCAATTTTGTTATTGAATTAAGCATTGTCTGAATTTCTTCTTTTTCACGATTTGTTGCTTCCGTAAATAATTGTTGAAATTCATCAACTATCAGCAATACTCGCGGCAACACAAGATTATATTTGTTCCGAAATTCCTGTATCTTTGTAACACCCAGTCTTGCAAAAAACTCTTGTCTAGCATTCATACAATCCACAAGATACTGAATCAACGATGTGACATATCTTATTTCACTTGTGGCCGCACAAGCATTAATATGTGGCGTATATGGAGTGTTGCCATTCATAGCATCAGAATTATTCATATAGCGACTTAATTCAACTTTCTTAAAATCTGCAAGATATAAATTAAGTTCCCACGGCGAGTATTCTGTAATGAGACTCAATATTAACGCATTAATAAACACTGACTTGCCCGATCCCGTTCTACCCGCAATCAAACCGTGTACATTATCATCACACATTCGGATTGGATCAAATTTATCCCGGTCATCGTTCAAATTTCCCGGTCGCAGATTGATTCCAGTAAGTGTCTTATTCATCCACATTCTTTCACCATATGTAGATGAACCTTTCAATTCTGGGATTTTATCTAGTTTAATTTTCTGAAATAATGTAATTTTATTCAAAAATAGTTTGTTAGCTTCTGTGGTATTATCACTAACATCATCAAATTCTTTTATAAATTCTAATGGTTCTGGACATATTGTAATTTCTTCAGTTCCATCAAACAAATAAACATCTGATTGACGCTTTTTTTTGTCAAAAGTAATACCAAATTCTTCCGCCATATATTTGGTACTTAAAATGCCAGTATCATTAAAATTTCTTATTAAATTACTTTCATACTCAACTAAATCAAGTTTATCACCGAAACCGGATGTATTTGATTCACTATTAGCATCCAAAAATCCCATATAAACACCACCTTAAATATCATCAAACATCTTTAATGCTTCCGCTATATCAGCAGCTGATGCCGATGTCTGCGTCGCTGTTTCAGATGCTTCATCGTTGTTTTGATCCTGCTGTTGTTTTAAATTCTCACTATCTTCTTTTGCTTCATCAATTTTTGTACAAAACTGTTCAAAAGCATTTTTCATTGGTTCCGTAATAGCTTTTACAGCAGGAATAATTACATTGTAAGTTGGATCATCACTTCCCTGCTCTGCAATCTGATTAACCACTTCTTCCCCTGTCGACTCAACATCTTGGAAGAATCTTGTATATATTTCTTTCAGTTCATCGAAATCCTCACCCTTAATCTTTGGCCTACTTGTATCTAACTGAAGCCCTTCTCCCATAGGATGTGATGACCAAAATCCATCAAATATATCTCTGATACTCTGTTCAATTTGTCTTGCAGTCTCCATAGCGGCATCACCTGCTTGGCTATTCTCTGACGCTGCTGAAAAACTACCAGCACCATCTCTCCATTCTTCAAACGCCTGATCAGCCACAGAATATATTTCATCATTAAATAAAGTAACTGTATCATTTACAACATTTACCATTGGCTCAAACTGTGTCTGTCCACACAATTCTTCTAATTCCTGCTCCATAGAGTTCAATTTTTGTGTCAAATCATCACACAATGATTGATATCTCTGTAATAAATCCTGTTCAATTTCCTCTGATAAGTCAATATGAATATTCTCTGCCATGTCTTGTTCTCCTTTTTCTTTATAAACTAAATTGCTATGCTATATGTATTGCCATTATAAATGACAATTGAATCATTGGCCAAACTCTTGATCTCTTTATAAATGGATTCTTTTTCCTGTATTCCGCCTTCCCATGTATCCTTTTCGCATATAAATACAGGAAGAAAACCATATTTATCACATTCCGGAATCAGCATTCTAATATCATCATCCAATTTGCTCTTTCTTTCATTTGGCTTATAGATTATATAAAGAATATTATATGTTTCAGGTCTGTCTTGAGATGCAAACTTACTTTCGTTTAGTGCATCCATTGTAGTGCCTCTTTCGGCCAGTCTTTCTCTTTGTGTTGCAAAACTCTTTATTCTTCCCTTCAATTCATCCAGTTTCCCCGCAACATCAATAATATTAAATGCATTCTTCACATTTGTGCTCTTGAGGTCATTTGTACATGCCATTTCATCCACAACAAATTGTGCATATGTTTCTTTACTATTCATTCGGTAAACTGAATACATCAAATCAAACATTATATCATGAATAATCATATTAATCTGATCAACTTTACCATCTTCCACTTCACTTATATCATAATTCACAACAAGAGCCTTCTTATTATGGTTAATTCTATAAATTTTCTTATGACCGAACTCATCACATTCGCCGTTTTCAGGAATAATATAAAGCACATCACTCAATTTTCCCTGTGTATACTGCATAGGAGGAATCCACTTGTCATTTTGAAGTTGTTTCTCGAACACACTATACTCAGATTCAAAAGCTTCTAAAAAGAGGTTGTTATTGTCAATTTCCACTTTCAATTCCCTAATGCGAGCGTCCATTCCCTCAACTCGCACAGTTAAAGATTTTATCTCGTCTTGAATTTCTTCCTTTTCGCTTACAAATGTCGATTCTCCATCTGCAGCATCTGTCCGAATCTTGTTAATAGCACCCTCTTTCTCTCTCTCAATTTGAGCTCTTTTATTCTCAAATTCTCTTGAAATGAGTTTTAGATTTCTTTCATAATCTGACTTGATATCAGCATTCTTTGCNTCATGTATACTTTGCGCCTCTGTCCTACCATAATGAACATCATATATTTTTTCTCCCATTGATTTCATCTTTGCTAATTCACGAGCCTGGGTAACCTCTGTAGAATGAGATGAAATACTTGGGAAGGATTGATAATCCGAAGCCAATGAAACATATTTACATATAAGTCCAAACTCTTTTTTTGTCTTCACGATTGTCAATATAGCTAAAACTAATCCCAATGCTAAAATAGCAATTCCAGCTAATCCGAATGACTTCTTCAATATTACGTCAAATATAATAATAAATAATAGACCAAATGCAGCTACTGATCCGCCAACAATTGTCAATAATCCATTATTCTTTGCAAAAAGCGTCAATTGATCAGAAAACTGTGTTGCCTCCGCTAATTCTTTTTGAAGTTCATCAAAAGATTTCGAAGCTAGTCCTGCTCGCTGATTCTCATGTTCCTTTTGATATGCATCAGACATTTTCCCCTTCTTAATTATTGACAACATTTCCATCCATGTATTAACTCTGCCTTGCAATGCAATAAAAGGGGCATTTGTCTCATCAAGCACATCAGAAAAACAAGTATCACCACTCATTACAAACTCTATTATTTTCTGATCAATATCATTATTGTTTTTTTCCTGTGCCTGTCTTTGTGAAGATATATCCGAATTCAGCTTATTGACCTTACTATTTTTAGCATTCTCTCTCTGTTCTAGTTTGGACTGCAATTCAGCAATTTGACTATCTCGATCTTGTAAAATCCCTTCATATGTTTTAACTGGTCCCGACAATTCACGATCTCGATTCTGTATTACTGAATTTAGCTGATTTTCCGCCTTTTCAATGATTTTAGCATGTTTGCTTTGAGCTATTTCTATTTTCTGGTCAATACCAGATATCTTTTTATTTGCCCGGTTATTTACTTTCTGAATCTGATCATTTATTGCATTAAGTCTCGAAACCCTACTATTTTCCATTCTAGTCGTAGGCTTATTCTGAAGCTTAGCCATTCTTATCTGTTCTTTAAATTGCTTGTCCGTCTGCTTGTAATCTCGCTGATATCCCTCTATTTCATTATTAACCAATTGGATTTCTCTATTTCGTTCATTCTGAAGTTGACCAATTTCTTCATCTCTATCAGCGACTTTTTCAGACACAATTCCTTGACATTTCCTTATGTCAGGTTGATATTTCTTTTTAATCTCTTCTATTATTTTTTTATACTTAACAAGATCTGGCTCATACTTAGAATATATCCCATCTTGTTTACTTTTTAAATCTCCCACAACATTTTGACAATCTAATTGTTCCTGTGTAATTGCATCCTGACATTCATTAATTTTTTCATTAGATTCCAAGATGAATTGCCTGCGGGATATTTCAAATTCTAATGCTTTCTTTTCTATATCAGTTAATTCTCTGTTTGCATCCTCATTTTCACCTAGCAATTGCGCCAAACGCATTCTTAACCATTCATCATTTTCTTTTAATGCACGATCCTTTTGTCCAAGCAAATCTTCCTTTTGCGTTTCAAATTTCCTTGTTTCCTTATCCACTTTCTTCTGAGCATCATCTATCACTGATTGAACCAGCGCCTCAGTATCACCTTCCACATACTCACCCATAGCGGATAACTTGTCTTTAAGAGCATTAAGTTCGACTGTTTTGGACCGTAACTCACTTTGCTTAGTAGCAAGTTCACTTTCCAACACCTCATTTGCCGCCTTTTTCTTTCCAAAAGTTTCGGAATCCACACTATACTTTTCTAATGCAATCGCCGGATTATCCAAATGCCATCCTAAGTCCATTTTCTATCTCCTCCTCGATGTTATCTATCACATGTATCGCATCTTCCATCGACACTTCTAATTCGTCTCCCACATTTAGGACAAAACACTACATTTTCTTTAATAGATGAATTATTTATTACTATATTTTCTGTATTATTAGTTTTATTATTTATGTTCTGAAAAGAAAGACCTGAATAGTTCTTATGAATAGCAAAGCTGATTGCAAAAAGAATAACTGCCCCCACTATTCCTATTAAAATAGAACCACCTGCGATAGCACCGACAATTACAAAACCCAAAAAGGCCCAAACCAAACTAAATAAGATTGCTGCAATCCATGCCAAAGATTTGAATGTGCCAACTAAAATAGGAAAAACAAATCCAACAACAAATGCAACTACCAAAGAAAGATATGGTGAAGCATTTTTCACCATCGTCAATACAAAGAATACAACAAACGCCAAGATAACAGATTCTATTGAAATCAGTTTTCCACCTCGCATTTTCACGAAACTATTCCTAGTGTTTTCCCATTTTCCCATTATATATTTCTCCTTTCGATATTATTTATATGTTAGGCGTTTGCGAAACGCCATAGCCCGCATAAATACGGGATATTTCTTTTAATAAAATATAACAACTCCTCACTGATTTATGGTAAAATTGAGTTATCGAC
>JGI24707J26582_10003180_pt1 | contig 11971 bp, 6 predicted proteins | sample BioPla1DNA1_FD_26582 | JGI IMG/M metagenome (IMG submission 26582) | reverse complement strand
AAGCTGATGTGATGGAAAATGCAATAACCTATTTTTTCTGGTCTGCTTTATCCTATCCTTTCCTTGCATTATATAATGCGGGAGCTGCATTATTTAGATCCATGGGTAACTCTAAGATATCTATGTTTACCTCATTGATTATGAATTTATTCAATGTTACCGGTAATGCTATACTTATTTTCGGTTTTAACATGGGAGTGGCTGGAGCAGCCATAGCAACTTTAATTGCCAGGGTTATTGCCGCTATTGCTATAATGATATTACTTGCCAATAATAAAGGTGATATAAGGATTGGCAGTTTTAGAATGTTTCGTTTGAATAAGATTATTATAAAGAAAATACTACAAATAGGTATACCCAATGGTTTAGAGAACAGTGTGTTTCAAGTAGGTAAAATTATTGTTCTAGGTATTGTAGCCAAATTGGGTACAGCAGCTACTGCTGCCAATTCTGTTGCAGGTACAGTTGGTAGTTTTGGTGTTCTTCCTGGAAGTGCCATAGGCCTGGCTCTAATTACTGTTGTAGGGCAATTGGTTGGGGCAAGGGATTATGAAGGGGTGAAGTATTATACTAAAAAATTGATGAAAGTCGTATATATTATTATGGCTGGAATTAATATCGTTATCGCCTTGTTATCACCCTTGATAGTACAAATCTATGGATTTAGCGCTGAAACAGGCGATATTATGATGCAGTTAATACTGTATCACTGTACTCTTGCAGCTCTTATTTGGCCTACATCCTTTGCTTTGCCTAACGCTTTACGGGCAGCTAATGATGTTAAATTTACAATGATTATTTCTATAGTGTCAATGTTTACTTGGAGAATTGGTTTTAGTATAGTACTAGTCAATTTCACCAGTCTCGGTGTGCTAGGAGTATGGATAGCGATGTCGATTGACTGGCTGTTTAGATCCATTTGTTTTATAGTCAGATTTAAAAGGGAAAAATATAAAACCTTGTCATTAATTTGATTATAGTACTTTGGTACTGTTTTAGGTATATCTATATTAGTTTTGGCAGTTATGACAGAATGTGACACATAACTGCCAAAATTTACACATAAAATTATATTAAATAATTTTAAGTTTCCAGTAAATTATGCCGATACATAATGTATAGCAGATTTTAGGAGGTACATAATGATTGTTTCAAAAAGAAGGAAAACACTAGGGATGTCCTTGATTATATCCTTGCTCTTTTTATCTATGCTGCTGGGTATCAACACAATTCACGCCAGAGCAGCAGAGGTTGATGAGGGTGATGGAATTTTAAGACCAGATGAGTATATTTTTAATATAAAAAACGCTAAAGTAAAATCTGGTGAAGAATATGAGATGCTAGACATACAAGAGGTAATACAAATACTAGTACCTGATGAATGGAAAAGCGATGCAACAGAAGTAACTTGGTATTCTTCTGATGAGAATGTAATTGTATTAGAACCTGTTCCTCATCAGATCTATAATCAGAAAATGATTCGTAAAGGGCCTGGTTTTGCTACAATTACGGCTAATTTAAAGCTTGGTGCCTATTCTTATACAATGATTTTACATGTTAAAGTTGGACTAGAATGGGACTATGGTAAGATCAGGCAAAACCTGGGAGTAGATAATGAATTGTTAGAAGATGATCAAGAAACTACACTTGTACTATATAAACTTGATCAGGATCTAGAGCCAGCAGGTGAGCAGCAACTATATCTAAGATATGTGGATGGTGGCGATACTTCTCCATTAGTTTTGTGGACAAGTGAGAATAACAATATTGCTACTGTTGATTCCAATGGTAAGGTAGTAGCTAAGGGAGCAGGAACTACATATATAAAAGCAACAACCAAAACTTTTTCTAAAAATGGTAGCCCCCAAGAAGTTAAAATAAAGGTAGTTGTAAGACCAGCTTTTAGCCTATCATATTATGACACTGATGCTATGCCCCATAATGTTTATTCTGTAGATAAGGTAGATAAACTAGGTGAGCCTGCTATAGTCCCATCTGAATTTACAATTAACTCTAACGCAAGACGGGCTAATAATTTAAAGTGGGAGATATATGATCTTAGTACGGGAAAACTAATTTCTCCTAATGACACATCAAAGATGAGTTATAACATAAGTGAATTAAGTGGTAGTATAATGTTTACTAATGTGAAAGCAGGAACATATGAGATATTTGCTTATGCAGATAATACATATAATAAGAGTTCCGATGTACCTTATGCCTACTTGAAAATAGTAGTTCCTGTTATAATTAATAATCGAAATCTTAATATGACAGTAGGTGACATCTATAATATTCTGGACAATTCCAATATTCCAGATGCTAAGGTGTTTAAGTACAGTCCAAAAACTGGTACTTCTAGTATTGTCAGTATAGATAAGAATAGAGGAATATTTACTGCCAATAAGTATGGAGAGGAAACGATCTTTTTAACATATGAAAATAGCAGTAACCTATATGATGTTTCAACTCGAAATAAATTAGGATTAAATGAGTCGATTGAGATTAATATAAAAGTAATTGACGGTATTGCCCTAAGTAAAACAGAAGCCTCAATCTATACAACAGGTAGCCTGCAGTTATATGCCAGATTAACAGATGAAACTAAACCTGTGCAGTGGACTAGTAGCAATGAAAGTATTGCAACTGTAGAAGATGGTTTGGTAAAGGCTTTAAAACCAGGTATTGTAACAATTACTGCAACACAAACTATCGATGGTATTGTTAAAAAGGCGACCTGTGAGATTACCGTTCTACAAGCAATAGAGAAGGTAGTAGTAGAGCCGTCCCAGGTAATTATACCTATTAATGGTACCAAAACATTAATTGCCAATGTCAGCCCCAAAGATCATACATCCTCGGCAATAACCTGGGAGTCATCAGATGAAAATATTGTATCAATAGTTAGTATCAATGGACCTTCAGTAGTAATTCAGGGTAAGGCAGGAGGTAATGCTGTTATCTCTGCAATCAACACTGATAATGTAGTGGTAGGATATTGTCATGTAACGGTAGAACAGCCTGTTAAAAGCATATCCTTATCGGAAAGTAGTATGACAGTAGACTTGTCTGTTGGTAGAATACAACTAAACGCAATTGTTTATCCTGAAAATGCCTATAATAAAAAGGTACACTGGTCCTCATCAGATACATCTAAAGCCAGAGTAGATGATAATGGTTTGGTGACCTTAATAAAACCAGGTACAGTTACAATATATGCTACCTCTGATAATGATTTAAATGTTAAGGCAATGTGTGAGATTAATATAGAAGTTGGTGTTTCAGGAATTTCTATTACCGAAAAAGAGAAGACAATGTTTGTAGATCAAACAGCTGTCCTTACATATAATTTGCTACCTTTGACTTCCAGTAATACCTTGGTAACGTGGAGCTCTACCAATGACAGGGTGGCATCTGTAGATGCATCGGGTAAGGTAACGGCTAAAAGCCCAGGTACAGCAGTTATTATAGTTAGGAGTAATGATGGTGGATATACGGATTACTGTACTATTACGGTAAGTCAGGAAGCTACTGGTGTTTCTCTGGATGTGAATACTTTGGAATTAATGGTTGGAGATACTTACATATTTGAAACTACTATAATACCACAAAACAGTACAAAAACTCGTCTGCTCTGGGAGACCAGTGATAGTAATGTTGTAACAGTTGATCATAAGGGTAAAGTCACTGCAAAAGCATCTGGTATTGCCACAGTTACTGTAAGAACTGAAGCTGGAGCAGAGGCTATCTGTAAAATAACAGTCAAACAACCAGTTACAGGAGTTATACTGAATTTCTCTGAGAAGACCATTTATGTGAATCAAACATTCAGATTAAGAGCCTCTGTAACACCTAGTGATGCATCCAATCTAAAGGTAACATGGTCTACTTCTGATCCTGAAGTGGCAGCAGTTACTGAAGATGGAATTGTTGAAGGAAAAAGAGGAGGTTCTGCAACAATTACAGTTACCACTGAAGATGGGGGAATTAAGGCAACTTGTGTAGTTAAGGTTATTGAGTTGGCTAATTCGATAAAATTAAACTATGAAACTTATAATCTTGGATTAAAAGAGAGTCTTAATTTAGAAGCAGAAATTCTTCCGGCTACAACTAGTAATAAAAATGTTACATGGACTAGCAGTGATAAAAGTGTGGCTAGAGTAGATAAAAGTGGTAAAGTAACTGGTGTAGCCTTGGGATATGCCACAATTACAGCAACAACCAAAGATGGAAGCAATATACAAGCTAGTTGTGTAATAAGAGTTGTAAGACCTGTAACTAGCATTAAACTGGACACCTCATACTTTACAATGATAGTAGGTACTAATCGAGTATTGAAACCTACCATCAAACCATCTAATGCAACATACCGTAATGTTAAATGGGTATCTAGTGATGAGGATGTGGCAGTGATTGAAGAAGATGGAACCATAACAGCTTTAAAAGCTGGTAAAGCAACTATAACAGCTTACGCCAATGATAATAGTGGAAAGAAAGCCGTTGCTTACCTAACTGTTAAAGATGAAATACCATCTACAGCATTAACCTTATCAGATAAAAAAATAGTCATGTCCAGAGGTGAAGAAAGAACCTTAAAGGCAGTCTTAAGGCCGGCAGATTCTACTGACGGTGTTACATGGAGTTCTAGCAATTCTTCTGTAGTAGAGGTTAACACCAAGACTGGTAAGATAAAAGCAAAATCTACTGGAACAGCTACTATAACTGCAATGACAGAATCTGGCAAATCAGCAACAGTAGAAATAAATGTAGTTGGACTTAATATCAACAGTATAACCCTGGAACAATATGAGCAATTTATGTTACAGGTTGAGGGGAATACATCAAGAGTAATTTGGACTTCCAATAAACCTTCTGTAGCCCAGGTTAGAAATGGTATGGTTACTACCAAGGCTGTTGGTGAAGCTACGATAACAGCTAAAGTAGATGGTAAGACACTGACCTGTAAGATTAAAGTAACAAAAATAAAGTAAATATTTAATGCTATTTATTACTTACATAATTATAATACAAAACCAGTAAAGTGATTTAATAATGGATGATATAAAACATTATGGGCATAGGCTTAGTACTGTTTTATATCATCTGTTTTTTATAGGAGCTATTATTTATGTTGGGCTAAATTAAAATAAAGCCCGATGCTTTCCTATGCAGATTAAAGTTTAGACCCCTGTAATAAATTTTATTATATGGTTTGAAAATCGGTAATATGCTTAAGGATTAATTAGAATAATAGACTTAATGACGATATTAAAGAAATGAATTGAATAAATATTACCAATATGTTAAAATAAAAGCAGAACATATGTTTTAAAATAAAGCCTGCATAAGAGAAGTTGGGAGGAATTCAATGTTAGTAAGTCTATATGTAAAAAATTTTGCTATTATTAATGAGATAGAGGTATTATTTAAGGATCATCTTAACATACTTACAGGTGAAACAGGAGCAGGTAAATCAATTATTATTGGCTCAATAAATGCAGCATTAGGTGCCAAGGTACCCAAGGATATTATTCGGAATGGAGCAGAATATGCATTGGTTCAACTGGTTTTTGAAACCAAGGATGAAAAGGTTCTGGATGCGATGAGAGAACTGGATTTGCCTGTTGATGATGGACAAATTATTATTTCAAGAAAAATTATGGCTAAAAGGAGTATATGCAAGATTAACGGGGAGAATGTTACTACTAGCACTCTGACTACAATAGCCAGCTTACTAATTGATATCCATGGCCAACACGAACATCAATCCTTATTAAATAAAGCTAAGCATCTGGAGATTGTAGACCGTTTTGCAAAAGATGAGATCGGTAATCTGAAAGAAGAATTGGAGACAAGCTATAGAGAATATAGTAAGCTAAGGCAGGAATTAAGTCAGGCAGGTATGGATGAAGAAAAAAGGCTAAGAGAGATTTCGTTTTTAGAATATGAGATTAATGAAATTAAAAGCGCATCTCTTATAGCTGGTGAAGATGAGGAGTTATCTGCAGCTTACAAAAGATTATCCAATGCCAATGCTATCTCAACAGTCCTAAATAGTATCTATGCCAGCACAGGATATGATGCAGGCTCAGCAGGTGATGCCATAGGTAGAGCGTTAAAGCAGATGGCCAAAGTAGTTGAATTAGATGAAAGACTACAGGACTTTTCCAAGCAATTAACTGACATAGATGGTATATTAAATGATTTTAACAGGGATATTGCACAGTATCTCTCAGAGATGGACAATTATGAGGAAGAGTTTGATGAAGTTACAAAACGCTTAGATCTTATAAATCATTTAAAAGCTAAATATGGTAATTCTATAGAAGAAATAAAAGCATATTGTGATAATTGTGAGGTAAAATTAAATAAGTATAGAGATTATGATATTTATATCAGTGATCTAAAGAAGTCTGTTGATAAGGCGGAGTTAAAACTTAGGGATATATCATTAAAATTGTCTGAAATCAGAAAGAGAAAGGCTACTCTGCTAACGGAAAAAATCAAAGAAGCATTGGTGGCCCTCAATTTCTTAGATGTCAAATTTGAGATGGTATTTAATACATTAAAGGATTATACATCCAATGGTATAGATGATGCTGAATTTATCATATCAACTAATCCTGGTGAGGATCTTAAACCTTTGGCCAAGGTGGCATCAGGTGGTGAACTGTCAAGAGTTATGCTAGGGATTAAATCTGTCTTAGCAGATAAAGATGAAATCGAAACCTTAATTTTTGATGAGATCGATACTGGTATTAGTGGAAGAACAGCACAAAAAGTATCGGAGCAATTGGCAGAGATTGCAAAACATCATCAAATTATATGTATTACTCATTTAGCTCAGATTGCTGCAATGGCTGATAGTCATTACATTATAGAGAAAGTTACAGATAATGTAACAACCCAAACTCAGATAAAAGAATTAGATTATGATGAAGCTGTAGAAGAATTAGCGAGAATCCTAGGTGGTGCAGTAATAACCCATAGGGTTACAGAAAGTGCCAAAGAGATGAAAGAGTTGGCTTTGGCTACTAAAAAATACAAAATATAAAAAATAAAAAAGACGTATACTAAACTTAAGGATATACAATACTAAGTATATCCTTTTTTGATTCATAGGTCATCTTAATGGTCTTATACTTAAACATTTTCAGACTTATTTCCTAATCTGAATCTAATTGTACTTATTGATTATAATTCAAGTACGCAACAGCGTACTAGCACACTGGCAGAGTTTATATCATCAATGGTGGATTGATACTTACCGCAGATAATATGATAGGTTAGACCTATGGAAATATATATTTATTAAAATCAGAGGGAAATATAATATTACATGTATGAGGTGCAAGGATGAGAAGCGTAAAAAACTACAGAAGGGTATTAATTTCACTCTTTTTTATCATTCTAATTGCTATTTTTGGTTTTTATTATTACAAATTGGTTAAGAGCATACCAAATGATATTAAGATTTTAGTTGGTAATGAGGAAGAGTTTAATTTTAATATTCCTATGAAAGCAAATATAAAGACTGATGATATAGGTGTTATTAGTGTTAACGATCTTAAGGTTCCATCTAATCAAATTAATATTAATTTAAATGAGCCTTTTAAAATATCATCATCAAAAACCGGTAATTATAAAGTTAACCTGAAGTTATTTGGATTATTTAATTTTAAAAGTATTTCCTTGGATGTAATAGAAAAGATTGAGTTAATTCCCAGTGGAGAGCCAATTGGTATCTATATTGACACTGATGGAATTCTGGTTTTAGGAAGTGGTAAGATAACCGGTGAAGATGGACTGAATTATGAACCAGTTAACAATAAATTAAAGTCTGGAGATTATATTTTAGCTATAAATAATAAAAAATTAGCAAACAAGAATGAGCTGATTGAGGAGATACAAAAATGTAATGGGAAAGATGTTACGCTTCTTGTTAGAAGAAATGGGGATGAAATTACAGTTCGTATAACTCCAGTAAAAACTCCTAGCGGCAGTTATAAAATTGGAGCATGGATTAGAGACAATACCCAAGGTATAGGAACCTTAACCTTTGTATCTACCAATGGTTATTTTGGAGCCCTTGGACATGGAATAACAGATATAGATACTGGGGTTTTAATGGAGATAAAATCTGGTTCAATTTATGCGGCACAAATTATGTCTATAATTAAAGGGAAAGAGGGAGAACCCGGTGAACTTATAGGAATGATTAAGCAGAGTAACAAGTATAGGATGGGCAGCATAAGGGTCAATTCCTATCAAGGCATATTCGGAAAAGTAAATGAAAATTATAATGGCTTTGCTAAGGATAAACCGCTGGAAATAGGACTGAAACAGGATGTAAAGATTGGTAAAGCAAAGATATTATGCACAGTTGGTGATGAAATAGGTGAGTATGAGATTCAAATAGAACATGTGGATATAAGTAATAGTAATCTTAGCAAAGGGATAGTAATACGCATAACAGATGAGAAATTATTGGAACTTACTGGAGGAATTGTACAGGGTATGAGTGGTAGCCCTATAATTCAAAATAACAAGATAATAGGAGCTGTTACCCATGTATTTATACAGGATTCAACGAAAGGTTACGGTACATTCATTGAAAACATGGTAAATAATTTAGAATAATAAATTGTTTTGTTTTAAAAAGAAGTCGACTTAATAATTTAAAAAGCAAGTATTTTTTTTATTAATTAACATCATATTATACATGAATTTATTCTCAATATACAAAATATTGTATATTGAGATTTTTAACGCATATTTACAAATTTTAACTGTCGAATGGTGCGAAAAGAAAGAATTGAATGTTCAAAATCAAAGAGATATAATAAAAACGTGGTAAATATTAACATAATTATCCGCTTTTACAAATGTGATTTGGTTATTTTGTTTGATCAAGTGTAAAATATCTAATGCTGTAATATAGTCAAAATATAAAAATGACATTTTGTGTAATATGCTTAACGAATATTCATTGACTATGACTTGCCAAAGAGATATAATATAGCACAGAACAACATAAAAGCAAAAGTGTAATCCTAAAAATCACAAAATGTGAAAAGCGGTACAGAAATCCCGAATTCACAACACACCAATGGGGGATGGTGGTTCAAAAGACCATTTTTGGAATAAGAATAATGGAGGTTGGAAGGTAAATGAGTAAGATTAATGTAGCTATTGTTGACGATAATGAGAGGATGGTGAAACTTCTAGAGGACATTTTAAAAAGCGATTCAGATATTGAAGTTGTAGGTAAATCAGATAACGGTATTGATGCATTAGAGATGATTCAAGAGAAAAAACCAGATGTCGTATTGCTAGATTTGATTATGCCTAAGTTAGATGGTTTAGGTGTGATGGAGAAGATTAGAAGAGATTCTGACTTTAAAAAGACTCCAGCCTTTATTGTGATAACTGCCATAGGGCAGGAAGGTGTTACCGAGAGTGCTTTTGAATTAGGTGCAAATTACTATATAATGAAACCATTTGACAATAATGTGATTTTATCTAGGATTAAGCAAATTAAAGGAGATTACCATAGTAAATTAATCGATAATCATAATAGAGTAAGTGCTTTTGAGAATAAAAGTACATATATGGAAAGAAATTTAGAATCTGATGTTACGAATATAATTCATGAGATAGGTGTTCCGGCACATATTAAAGGATATCAGTATTTACGTGATGCAATTATGATGTCAGTTAAAGATACCGAGATGTTAAATTCTATCACAAAATTATTATATCCTTCTATTGCCAAAAGGCATAAAACAACCCCAAGTAGAGTAGAGAGGGCAATCCGCCATGCAATTGAAGTTGCTTGGAGCAGGGGCAAGATGGATACTATAGATGAATTATTCGGATATACTGTTAATAACGGCAAAGGAAAACCTACGAATTCAGAGTTTGTAGCTTTAATTGCAGACAAAATTCGTTTAGAATATAAATTACGTTCTTAATAGTTAAAGGCAAGACCACACTTATTCTATAAATTATGGTCGTATATATAAACGGTATAATCAGATCAATTATTTTAAATTGTCCTCATGGCGTTTTATGGCTGATCAGCTTCAAAAGGCTACTATGAATGTATATTCTATGCATTATATAGTAGCCTTTATTTATTGTATAGGAAATTCAAGGGATTTCCTATACAATAAATAAAGACTTGTATTTAATTAATAATCATCAGTATCTACATTATTAAAATTCGTATAGAGGCTTTCCCTGGAACAATAATACATAATATGGTGAATGACTAGCGATTATAACCTTATATCAAACAATATTAATAATTTATTAATAAAAATTATAGAAATTATTAAAAAAGAAGTAAAAAATAATTTACCTTTTCTTTTACCTATGATAATATTATTTTTGTATGTGTATTTTTAAAAGCAAAATTGTGGAGGTTATAATGAGTAAATTTGAGATTCTTGGTCTGATTTTTAGTTTTGCTGGAGGCCTAGGTATGTTCCTGTATGGAATGAATGTTATGGCTGATGGATTACAAAAATCAGCAGGTAACAAATTAAAGCAATTACTGGGTTATTTGACTAGAAACCGCTTTATTGGTGTTGTTGTTGGAATGCTGGTAACTAGCATTATACAAAGTTCATCAGCAACCACAGTAATGGTTGTTGGTTTCGTTAATGCTGGACTAATGAACTTAAGTCAAGCTGTAGGTGTAATTATGGGAGCCAATATTGGAACTACAGTTACTGCCTGGTTAGTATCCATGAACGAATGGGGAGCCCTTTTTAAACCAGATTTTTTTGCTCCTTTGTTAGTGGGTATTGGTGCATTTACCATACTGTTCAGTGGTAAAAAAGAGAAGCGCAAAGATATTGGAGAGATTCTAGTTGGTTTTGGACTTCTATTTATTGGTCTAAATATAATGTCCGATGTTATTAAACCATTCCAGGATAGTCCAGTCTTTAGTAAAGCCTTTGTTGCATTAGGAAGGAATCCTTTACTTGGCATATTGGTAGGCGTGATTGTTACAGCTATTATACAAAGTTCATCGGCTTCAGTGGGAATTTTACAAACCCTTGCTATGAATGGAGTAGTCAACTGGAGTTCAGCTATATTTATTACCCTAGGTCAAAATATTGGTACCTGTGTTACTGCTATGCTATCTAGTATCGGTGCCAATAAAACAGCTAAAAGAGCAGCTACAATTCATTTATTATTCAATGTAGTTGGGGCCGTAATATTTGGTATTATAATGTATATTGTTTTTATGGTATCTCCACAGTTTGCATCATCCAAGATTAATAGTGTTGAGATATCCATGTTCCATACAGTATTTAACCTAACTAATACCATTATCCTCTTTCCCTTTGCTGAACTATTGGTTAAATTATCAGGAGTCTTTATCCGTGAAAAAACCAAGGTTGATGATGAAGATGAGTACGAGGTAAGCCTTAGACATTTAGATGAGAGGATTTTTAAGTCTCCTTCATTTGCTGTAGAAAATGTTATTAAGGAAATTGTTAATCTTGGTAAGATAACCTTTGATAACACTAAAAATTCTATTGAAGCACTACTGGAAAACGATGAGCAAATGGCAAATAGAGTTTTTGAAGTGGAAAAAGTTATTGATAAGCATACAAAAGTAATAATTGACTATCTTATTAAGATTACCAACTTATCATTAACGGAAAAACAACACTTGATTGTAAAAAATCTATTCTATACCGTAAGTAATATAGAAAGGGTAGGAGATCATGCAGAAAATATAGCAGAATTAGCTATTGAGAAAATAGAAAATAGTATTCATTTTTCTGATCAGGCATATCGAGAGTTAAAAGAAATATGTGATACTACCATTAGCGCGCTGGAAAATGCTATAAAAGCGAGAGAAACAGGCAATATTACTTATGTAGCTAATGTAGAGCAGATGGAGAAGATGGTGGATGTTTTATGGGAAGATTTAAGACAAGCCCATATAGAA
>JGI24707J26582_10003177_pt1 | contig 11978 bp, 12 predicted proteins | sample BioPla1DNA1_FD_26582 | JGI IMG/M metagenome (IMG submission 26582) | reverse complement strand
ACCGATAATATCTAATGCGTCTTTGATAGTAGGCATATCCAATTACCTCCTTCGGTGGTACTGTTTCTTACTATTATTATACGCTATTTCTCGTCAAAAATTAACCATTTGTTGTGACAGAGCCAATTTTATTAATCTCATCAATTAATTTTACTTTCAATTCTTGTAATTTTTCGTTACCAGGTCTTACATTTTCATCATACATTTCATCAAAAGGTAACCACCAAACAGGCCCTTTCCCATTATGCCCATATTTACCTAAATCGGCATTTTTGCGTGGAAAGAGATGCCAATGAACATGACTTTCACCATTACCTAATAACTCAATATTCATTTTATCAGCTTGGAACGCTTGTGAGACCGCCTGGGAAACCAAACTCATTTCATCTAAAAATTTCAATTTATATTCGTGTGGTAATTCATGTAATTCGTTGACGTGTCGCTTACACAAAAATAGTGTATAACCTTCAAAATATTGATGATCCCCAATCACTACATATCCTGTGGTCATTTCTTTTACAAAATACGGATTCTTGTTTTCAGTAATTTCTCTGATTCTCTCACAAATTAAACACATAATACTTTTCCTTCAACATGTATATCAATTTTTTCTTCTCTGCTATTCACTTTTTGTTCTTCTATTACTAACTTAGCTAAATCAAGATGAGAATAAGTAAAATAGCCAGTATCTTCATCAGATAATAATTCAGCTGTAATGGATTGATAGAATAAATCCATGGCATCCATATAACTAATATTTAAACGACGCATAATTTCACCAATTGTTAAACGAACCAAGGCAACGTTGTCTCTCAAGTAATCATTCTGACAAATATCACTTTGAAGAATGATTTCACCAACTTCTTTTAGTAGTACTTCCTTACTCAAAGTATGTTGTACATCATAGAATTCATCGTTAAAGGCAAGTAGCCCACTATCATTTAGTGTTCTATATCCTTTTTTTAAATCATCAGCAAAATAATGATTACTTACAATATTAATTAGGTAAACAAGATAATCCATTTTTCTCATTATATAAATCTCCATATTTCAGCTATTTATGTTTCGTTTAGCCGCAATTCCAGATATTTTTCTTTTGGCAATAATGCGCCTGAGACTTGTACGACTTCCCCAGCGACTCGATTGGCTAATTGTAGACTCTCACTGAGATTATGATCTGCTAATAATCCAGCTAGCATCCCCGCTACATGACTATCCCCAGCCCCGACAGTATCTTTGACCTCAACTTTTTCAGAAAGACATTCTGCCCATTCACCATCATAGGCAAGCACACCTTTAGAGCCTAATGTAACAACGACTGGTGCATTCGTTTGGGCATACAGATATTCAATCGCAGCGGATAATTCCTGTTGACCGCTCATCAAATAGACTTCTTGTTCATTTAAGTGTAGCAATGGTTGATAAGATAACAATTGTGCAATTCGTTCTGAGGGGATTTCACAAACTCTTGGTCCAGGACAAAAAACAATTGTACCTTTAAAATCAGCGAGTGCATCAACTAATTCTTCGCCAGTTTCTTCCTCCACTTCTAATCCGCAAAGATAGAGATAGGCATAATCATTTAAGTCAAAGTTTTCTAACCAAGATCTTTGGAAGCTATATTCAACGCCATGATAAGAAAGAAAAGTTCGTTCACCATCTGCTTCGATAAAACAATAGCAACACCCATTTTCACCCTCAACACGAAATATAGGTAATTGTAATTTAGCCAACTCACTGGCAACAAAATCACCATACATTCCTTGGCCAACGGGAGATAAAAAATCAAAATCCGCACCTAATCCCTTTAGAGTTGCGGCTACATTTAATGCACAACCACCAATTTGCATTTTTTGGTTACTAATATGTGCATCCCCTTCACGACTAGGTAACACATCCGTATAAATTAAACAATCACAAACTGAAGAACCAATCACTAAACATTTGCTCATTACCAACCCTCATTTTCGTATATTCTACAAAAATTATAGATTGTCCATTCGTTTCAATCAACAAAAACAACAATATTTTAGTGTCAATTTCTATTTATCGTTCGTGTTTAAGGTGTATTACATAAACTTTGTTAACGATTAAGTGCTAATTGCATCATGATAAAATCCATATACTCATTACCTAGTTTAAAAAATTTAGGTAGATTTCCGATTTTTTTAAATCCAAATTTTTCATATAAATGAATAGCTGCCTTATTTTCACAGGCTACTTCTAATTCTACTAATTCGATTTGTTTTTGTTGCTCTAGATACCCAATCATTGCAGCAAGTAGTTGTTTACCAATACCTTTGTTTTGATAATCAGCTAATACACTTATTCCTATTTTTGCACGATGCGACATCTTAATTCTAGAGTCAACCCGATAATTGGCAATACCAACAATATTTCCATTAACTTTATAACAAAAATATTTAATATTCGGATTGGATAACTGAGAAAGAAGTACTTTAGAAAAGGCATCTAAACTAACTTTTAACCCATCTGAATCAAAGGTTAGATACTGCGTCTGTGTAGATATCGTATTTAAATAATCATAAATTTTAGGAATATCCTCTTCATTTGCAAAAACGATAGACATACGCTCACCTACAATCTCACTACTCGCCATTGTCCGACACGTTCATACCCTAGACTCTCATATATTCTCGCTGCAACCGGATTTTCATAAAAGAGACAAGGTTCTTTCCCTTCAGTGAGTAAATCTGAGGTTAGTTTGGCTACCGTTTGGCGTGCATACCCAAGATTTCTAAAAGACTCTAACGTAGCAACGCCGACTAACATTGCTAAACCAGGACATTCCGCAGTACTTCTAGCAATCGATACAATTTTTCCATCAACTCTGACGCCGTAGACACGATCTAGTTTTTTCGCCAGACTTTCTTGGATTTCATCAGGTTTAGCCGGAAAGTTTTTAAAAACACTTTTAAAAACCTCTGAAATTTCTTTTGCATCTTCAGGACCAAACGATTCAACAGCTGTCATTTTAGGTGCATTCTTTAATTCTTTGCATTGCGAGAAGTAACATAATACATTCTCTCTTGCAGTAAAGTCATATTTTGCCACCAAACTCGCTTCCCCATTAATATGTGTAATCCGGTGACGTTCAACTAACTCTGCGACAAATTCAGGATAAATCCTACCTTCATAGCTTTGGACCAAAATGCTGTTGCGATAACGTAAAACCAAACCATGAATTCCCTGATTATCTTCATCGATATATAAGTCTTGAATGTCCGAATCAAAACCATAATTATACAAGTCGCCGATAATAAATAGGTTCAACACGGGATTTTGATAAAGATAATCGGTCAATCGTTTCCGGTCTTGCTCACTACATTTTTTCAACATCCGCACCACTCCTTTTTGTTTCACACATTATAACAAAAAAAAGAGCATCTTGTAAGCAATATTCACAAGATACTCGCTAAATTTTATAACAATTGTGCAAATAAACGTAAGAATAATTCTTTCAATGACAAATGAGCTTTATTTCCCTTTTGATATTCTTGCGTCACTTCACGACATTCTTCAAAAGTAGCGTCGAAATCAGCTTTAATATCGAGCACTGACTGCGTATTTACCATAAAGCAGCCATTTTCAAAATGATGATACAAACTGCGATAATCCAAATTAATCGTACCACAAGTTGCCATCACATCATCGACCACACTCATTTTCGCATGACAGAAGCCTGGCGTCCATTCATAAATACGAACCCCATGCTTGACCAAATCAGGATAGAAGGAACGCGTCACCCCATAAACCATCTTTTTATCTGGAATTCCTGGAGTAATGATTCGCACATCTACCCCCCGTTTTGCAGCAAGAGCAATCGCATGCACCATTTCATCCGTTAATATCAAATAAGGCGTCATAAAGTAACAATATTTTTCTGCCTTATTGGCCATACTGATATACACTTCTTCTCCGACACGTTCACTAGACATTGGAATAAAGGCATAAGGTTGGACATAGCCAGTCTCACTTGCTTCATAGCTATCCACAGGCAAAAAGCGCATAAAGTTTTCATCATGTTTATCCGTTTCTTTGACGGCATTCCACATTTCTAAAAAGGCAATCGTTAAGGAACGCACCGCAGGACCTTCCAGCCGAATCCCTGTATCCTTCCACATGCCATAAGGGTGCGTTACATTGAAATACTCATTGGCCAAATTATAGCCACCAGTAAAGCCAACCTCGCCATCAATGACCGTAATTTTGCGATGATCACGGTTATTCAAAAACACATTTAGCCCAGGCATAAACGGATTAAACACGCGACAAGCAATTCCTAGACCTTCCATCTTTTGTACAAAATCCGTATTGATAAAACCAATCGAACCCATATCATCATAGAATACCCGAACTTCTAGCCCTTCATTGACTTTTTCAACTAAGATTTCCTCAATTCGTTGCCAGGATTCTTTATCTTCAATCGCATGATATTCCATAAAAATAAAATGTTTGGCTTGCTTTAAAGCTTCAAGTTGTGCTTCTAATCCTTTGACCGCTTCGTTATAATACGTCACATCCGTATTTTGATAGAGTGGATATTTCGCATAAGTCTGCAAATAATGAGAAATACTCGCGGCTTTAGGCTGTGTTTGCTTTAAATTTCCGATTAAATCAGACGAATCAGGTAATAGCGGTAATAGTACCTCGTCAATTGCCTGATATCGGGCGCGCATCTTTCTAGTCCCTTTATTCAAACCTACTAAAAGATAAATCGTCACACCGACAATCGGAAATAACATAATTAGTATAATCCACGGCATCTTCATCGTCGCCGTCTTGTCTTCGCTATAAATATAGAGCACTAAAATTGCTGCAAGTGTACGCGTTAATAAGTTCAACCATTCGGCATAATCATTTAGTGAAGTAAATAAAAGAACAATCAGCGTCACTTCGAGCAAAATTGAAAGCACGACGAAAACCAATCGTTTCACACCATTTTTGGTTTTCTGACGGCTTTCCAAAGTAGTCTGCTCATTCATCCTAACCACTTCCTTCAATTTTCTAAACAAATTATAACACACATTTAGCCCATGTGAAATTAGCGTGGAAAGCTTTTAGTTGAAAAATCGAGCCCCAAAACTGAGACTCGATGTAAACTTTTTATTCAAATACTTTTTTCATTGCTTCTCTATCATAATCTAACAACCATGTATGATAGTTTTGATAAATCGGCTGTAAGGTCATTTTATCCATAGCTACTACATCCAAGCCGCGATCATCATATAAGTGATAAAGTATTTCAGCTTTCGTATTTAAGAAGAAAACATTACTCGCCAAAAAGTAAGGTTCCTTGAAATCTGTATATACAATATCACGAAACAACTGCTCCCAATTAAAGGTAAGCTTTCGTAAATCCCAATAACACGCCTTTATCTGATATTCATAACCGTCAGAATAGTGCGTTTCAATGTATGATTCATCGCATTCAGGCAAGCCAAGACTAGTGAAGTAGTTAGGTATTTCAGCCTCATTTTCAGAATCCAACCATACATTTATACGTAAAATATCATATGGCTCGGTTGCTTGATAAATGGATAGCACACGATGGATAGCTTCTTCAAAATAAGTTGGTATAATCCTAAACCTTTCATCAGTCGGGTCACCAATGCCCATTTCAAAACGCAACCCATACTTTGCTTGATAAAACATGGGGCCAGGTATCCTATGAATGCCCATATTATTGATTATTTGAGTAAATTGATGATGAAAAGACTTACCTAATGTCATGCATACCTCGCATCACTTTATAATATCTCTTTTAATTTATTGACCACCGCTATATCCGCGGGCAGCCAGTCAACTGAATCAAGTGTCGCTTTGGTTAACCATTTCGCTGCACTATGCTCTAACAAATCCAGCTGCCCAGTAACACGTTGACACAAGTAACAATACATTTTTAAGTGGAAGGTAGGATAATCATATTCAACCGTTTCAATCAATTCACCAACTTCAATTGTTGTATTGAGCTCTTCTTGAATTTCGCGAACGAGGGCATGCTCAGGTGATTCGCCTTTTTCTAGTTTACCGCCAGGAAATTCCCAACCACCTTTTAAATCACCATAACCACGCTGAGTCGCGAAAATCTTGCCATCTTCTTGAATAATAGCTGCTACAACTTCTATCTCTTTCATCTCACTCTACCTTTCAACAATATAATCATAAATATCTTCTCTCACTTGAGTTTCAAGTTGCCAACCAATCTCAACCGCAGTTTTATTCGTATCTTTCATTTGAAACTCTTCCGCAAAACCAGTGGGCTTCATTCGGCCAAGATAATAAAATTCCTTTGAAGTCTTATCATCTTTATTTTTACGAACAAATAAATCTACTTTAATTCCTCTTTCTTCTGCATTGATAAAATTCTGCACATCATTTGAACTAAGATTTCGACCTGATTTTGAGATTGCAATCAGTTGGTTTTCATTAATAAAACGATCTTCATAATTTATCGTCGCATCAATATCCTCGGATTTGTGATAGTTGATAAATACCGGGAAAGTGTTCGTATCTTTATCAAATTTATAACCACCAATATTTTGCGCGACTGAATTTTCTTGCCAGTTTAATAAGCGACACACATCTTCGTAAGTATATTTTTGATATAAAACAAAATTCGTATCTTGATATCTATCCTGATAATTTTGTTCATAACGATGTAACCCAAATTCGATCACTGATTTAAGTTGATGGACGAATTCTTCATCCGTTAATGCTTGCTTAAATAAATCAGAAATCAACCATTCACCTGAAGAATCATCCATAAAGATACAATCCTTGAATGTTACTTTTTCGCCACCAGTAATAAATCTGCCCGTTAAGATATTAGCCACATTCACTTTTGCTTTCAAATCAATAGTAATTCCGTAACGACTAGCCATTTCAGACTCCCAAATTGGATAAATATCTTGTTCTTGATTTTGCATTAATAATTGTAAGGCGAGTAACTCATGCGCACGTTTTCCACTCGCGAATTTGCGTGAAATAAACTTCAACATTTGTTCACTAGATTCTGAAAGCTCGTAATGATACTCTGATTCATAATTATTTAAAAAGCGATAGTATGAACCCAATTTCGGATTTCCTAAAATACGCATGACATCAAGCTCACCATATTTTTCAAATTCCATCAATTCTGGAATTCGACCTAATTTTTGTCGTAATCCCTTATAAGCATCTTTGATCAATTGAATGGAGTCGAAATTTGCTCCGTCAATCGATTCAAAGATTTTTTTACGTGAAACTTCATCAAAGTGAATCGTTGACGCACCTGGAATCGTACGGTCAGATTCTGAAATGAACTTGCGAATATTATCTTTGTTATAACTACGGTCTCCAGATAAAGCAATTGGTATCATATAGTTATTCTTATAGTTTCCAATAAAATCAAGCACAACTAGGTATTCTTTATCCTTATCCTTACGCAAACCACGCCCTAATTGCTGAACAAAAACGATTGGCGATTGCGTCGGTCTAAGTAGAACCACTTGATTAACCTCCGGAATATCCACACCTTCATTAAAAATATCGACTGTAAAAATATAATCTAGATAATCGATTTGCTGATCATCTACCAAATAAGAAATCATTTTTTCACGCTTTTCTTGAGAATCTGAACCAGTCAAATAATCCGTGCGATATCCTCGTTGATTAAAAGCCGCACTTAATAATTGGCACTCCTCTTTTGAATGACAGAAAATTAAACCCTTAACCCTGTCACCCGAATAACCAAAATACTCGATTTTTTCGATAATATGATTGATCCGCTCACTAGAAGAAAGGCGCGTAAAATCTTTTGTTTCATCTAGTAGTTGATTATTGACCTGGATATCACTAATCCCAAAGTAATGGAATGGACAAAGCAACTCTTCTTCCAATGCTTGCTTTAAACGAATTTCATAAGCAATATTATGATCAAATGCTTTAAACACATCAAAATTATCGGTACGTTCTGGTGTTGCAGTCATCCCTAAAAGTAATTCAGGTTCAAAATAATCTAAAATTCGTTGATAAGAACCAGCTCCTACACGATGGGCTTCATCAATCACTACTACATCAAAGTAATCTTTAGGGAACTGTTGACGAATCTCTTCTTTTGCCATCATTTGCATTGTTGAAAAAAGGTAATCCACACTTGTATCGGCTTTATGATTACCTGATAGCAATCCAAAAGTCCGTGTTGGTCCGAAAACTTTTTTATAACTTGCAATGGCTTGTTTGGCAATTTGCTCACGGTGAACTAAAAATAGCGCGCGTTTGTATTTGATATTTCTTAACGCAAAAGCCGAGGCGTAGGTTTTCCCAGTACCAGTCGCTGATATAAGTAATGCACGCTTAGCCCCATTAGCAATCAGCGTTTTTAACTCATCTATGAACCCACTTTGCATCGAATTTGGCTGTAATTTATACATTTCCATTTCAGGAACAGCCATTTGTCGAGTCACATCACGTTGTTCTTGAACAATTTCATATTGTGTATCATAACTATCCGCTACTTGCTCATATTGTACAGTATGCGAATCCTGCCAAATTTCTTCAAACTCTTGCTGAATTTTTTGTTTTTGAATTGCTTTTTGACGTTGATAATTCTCTTCATAGATTTTTGCTAAATGTTCATCATATTGCTGCGAATTATCACTCCAAAGTGCTTCAAACTCATCGACTAAGTCCTTATAAACCGCACCATCTTTAGTAGAAATCAACTTTGTATTCCACTCTTTATTCTTTGTTAAAGCATTCATGGTCAAGTTGGAACTACCAATAATCATGCGGTATAAGTTATCTTTTTCAAAGATATAGCCCTTTGTATGGAAACCAGCTGACTGATTTTGGGTCCGATACATTCTAACTTCAATATTTTTTAACTCAGCTAATTTTTTTAAAGCTCTAGGTTCGCTAAAGGTTAAATAATCAGTAGTTAAAATACGCCCTGGAACACCTCTTTGCTCTAACTCTTTAAAGACCTGCAACAAAGGCGTAATCCCACTCATCGTAATAAAAGCCACACTTATGAAGAAAGCATCGCAGTTTTGCAATTCATATTCGATTTCCGTTAATACTTTATGAAATTTTCGCTGATTATTTGATACAAATTTAGGATGAAAAGCTAAATTACCAGCTGTTTCACTTTCTTGCACAAAAGCATGGTATAACCCTTTATGCATCACCTCTAAAGATTTATCATCCAAGACTAACACCTACATTTCATTCATAACTAATATCATTATACTAAGGAAAAGAATTAGATGAAAGATGCCAAACGCACAATTTCTATCCTTTTCATTTCTGGATGTAATGCAAACAAATTTTCTTCGATGATTACTCCATCCGTAAGCTGCGTGACTTCATCATAATCTATCCAATTTGTACATGTAATCCAATCATCAAAAGAACACTTGCGCAAATTGTTAATTACCTCATCCACCGAAGTCTCTTTCACGCAGATAACAGTCAATTTCTCGTTAGAAAGTTGATAGAGTTCCTCACAATTTAGAATATCAACCTTCGCCGCAACCTCATAACGATAATGTCCAAAACTATCCTCCACGTCATCCGTATAGGCAATATCAATCATTTGCGGAAGAACTTCTCGAGAAATCGTTTGTACTGGTTGAGAAAAATCAACTAGAGGTTCTACCTGGCCATATTCATATTCACAAAAATCAATATAAGCATTATTTAAATCAATCAACTGTTTAAAAGTAAGCATAGGGCCTCCGAATAGTTACTTATTATTTGTAAATGAAAAAATCCATTCTATCCATGACTTTATTGTATTAAATCTTCTTTCTGCTGTTGTATCATTTATTTTGTAAAGTTCCATCAAATTTCTAATGGTTTTGTTCTTATCAATTTCTTCATACACCATATATTCTATAAAAGCATCTCTAAATATTCTTTTTTTCAAAATAGATTTTATTAGTAAGATATTTTTTTGATATATATCTTCTTCAGCTTTTACCGTTTTTCCAAAAGATGTAAGTCGGCTATTGTTATCATATTTTTCAACTAAACCCAGATATTCCATAGCTCGCATATAGTATTGTCCTTGACGTGTTGCCAATCCCATCTCTTCTGAAAGTTCATCATTCGTTTTATCTTTGTCAAATGCATCTAAAATAGCAATAATTCTAGTTATGCTATTAGCTTGCGGAAAAGGGATATGGAGCAAATCATCATCAGGCAATACAGACTTATAAATCTGCATTAATTCTTTATTTGAAAGAGTTAAACTTTTATTGATGATAAAATTTTTCTGACCTATTTTACGAATACTTTTCATATCCATAACTTCTTTAAATTCATAAACATGAAATTGATAAATAGAATTTGAATAGGTCATAAATATTGGATAAATCTTCTTATTTCTAACAAGAGAATGATAGTATCGATAAGGATAATAAAGCTGTCTTATATTAAAATCAATTGGTATTCGATTCTTTGCTTCTATTAAAACAACAGAATTATCATTTTCAAATGAAGCATCAATTTCCATCTGACTATTTTTTACATTAACTTTATATCCATCTATTAAAAAGTCAAACTCTCCTGTACCAAGTCTTCCTGAAATTGTCGGTAAAAATTTAAATTTATTATTTCCAACCATTTCATCAAATACTCCTGATATATAAGCTACATTTAAAGCATTACTCTCACTTGTAATTGCAAATTTATTAAACGTACGAATATAATTTGGGATATGAATAGTTTCGATTGGAATATGATCGTTTATTGAAAGATTTGTAAAATTATTAAATCTTCCAATAATATAGCTTCCTCTAGTATTAGGTAAAATATTCAAATGATAGTTCTGAAATATCTCTGGACGTTGACCTGATGTATCAGCTTTACACATAAGTCGTGGCTCACGATATTTTATTAATTGTTTTGCATCAACTTCAAAAATACCATTTTTTTCTATTTCATCCAAAATTTTTAAATCTTCAAAAGCTTTTTCCCATGCTGCATCATTTTTTCCCATATTTTGCACTCCTTTATAATAGTGTCTACAATTATTAAATACGAAAAAAATCTAAATACGCATCTTTCATTTTGATTAAAATCCTCTTTCACGACACATTTTATCAATTTCTCGCCACGGAAGACCTCTCAAAAAGTCTGCAGCTTCATTACTTGTTTTATTTTCAAAAAGCAAAACATGAACACCTAATCTTTTAATTCGCTTTCCTAATTTTGTATATTTTTTATTTTCTTCAGCAAGCATGGTCATATACAAAATAGTAAACTGGATATCTACAGTAACTTTTTCATCACGATATCGATTACTAGTAATATCACTTATTAGATGCAATACGCCATCATCAATCACTTTGTTTGTACGATTATATATATTCACAAAATCTTTATATACATATGCAGCTCCATACTTATCAGCTAAAGTTTTTAAAAAATCAAAATATTTTTTATCTCTTGGCGCAAATTGTTTTTCTCCCTCATTTAACTGATAAACACAATACTCATCAAATTGTCCTTCATCAAAAAATAATACAGTACCATTCTCAAATACTTTCACAATATTAAGCATTTTATTCACCTCATTACACCTATTATTTTAATCAATTTTTACTTTGTATAAAAGCGCTTTTTACTTAATTTTGCGTATTTATACTATTAGAGGTGATTTTTATGACAAATTATCAATTACAGAAGACCAGTATATGGAGTTTTCCAGACAGAGGATCTTGGGCTACTCATAAAGGTGACTATCGTGGAAATTGGTCCCCACATATCCCAAGAAATTTAATTCTAAATTACACTAAACCCAATGAAATAATTCTAGATATTTTTGCTGGTTCTGGTACCACACTCATTGAATCCAAATTATTGAATCGTCACGCAATTGGAATCGATATTAATCCTGAAGCAATAAAAATCTGTCAACAAAGATTGAACTTTGATAGTCAGAGTCAAATCAAACTACTAAATCAAAATAG
>JGI24707J26582_10003174_pt1 | contig 11988 bp, 7 predicted proteins | sample BioPla1DNA1_FD_26582 | JGI IMG/M metagenome (IMG submission 26582) | reverse complement strand
ATAAAAGCCCCTAAGTATATCCCTATATTTCTCCAGATCATAAGTAAAGAATAACATTGGTCGTTTTAGATTAGCATAATCAAAAAACACCGATGAATAATCTGTTATAAGACAATCAGAAATTAGATATAATTCTGATATATCATCGTATCTACTGAAATCAAAGGCAAAGCCATCATACCCTGCGATATCAAGGGAATCCGCTATANNATAGTGGGTCCTAAGTAGTATAACATATTCTTCGCCTAATTTCTCCCTCATATATTCTAAATCCAATTTTAGAGAAAATTTATATTGGCCTTTTACATAATACTCATCATCCCTCCAGGTAGGGGCATATAAGATTGTCTTTTTATTCTTGGGTATTCCCAATCTTTCCTTGATTCCCTCAGCAATTTGCTCTTTATTAGCATAGTGTAAAATATCATTACGGGGATAGCCTGTTTCCAGCATAACCTTATCAAATTTAAAACATCTACGGAAAATATCGCTGGAATACTGATTGGGGGCTATTAAATAATCCCATGCCCTGGACTGCTTATATGTCTCTTCTTTATAACGGACTGTGGATGCATTGATATTCTCTAAATCAAACACCAATTGTTTTAAAGGAGTTCCATGCCAAGTCTGCAGGAATATATTACCTTTTCTTTTCTTAATCCAAACTGGATGTCTACCGTTAAAAATATAATATTTACATCTAGCCAGGTAATATACATAGGGGATACTAAAGCGCTTAACCTTTCTATGGGGGTAGGGTATCTTGGTGTTTTTCTTGTCCATCACCCAAATAAACTTATATTTGCCAGGATAATTTTTTGATAGATACTCAAAAATATACTTAGGACTATCTGAATAATTCTTACCAAAGAAACTCTCACAAAACACCCAATTGTCTTTCATAGACAATCTTAAGAATATTTTTCTATATAGTAACTTCGGAAACTCTCTCTCATTTTTTATTAACTGTTTAACTCTTTTAATAATTCTCCGTCTATTAACTACTCTAATTACCTTATGAATATTCCCAGATATGAAGCCTTTAAGTATCCTATAATCATCACCACTATAGGATTTTATCAAGTCCTCGTCCATATCTCGGACAATATTACATATCCTCTTAAATTGCTTATCCCTAACTTTTTTGTTGGTAGCAACCCTTAAATTAGGCGCAAAATATGAAACACTATATTTAATAATCTTTTTATCTAATAGTAACTTAAGTTCCCTAGCTTCACTAGAAGATGATTTCTCTAATAAGCCATTTGCATACTCATAGGTATTTACATACTCGGAAAATCCTTTGCTACCCTTTTGCTGTCCTAGGGGTAATAAACCATCGTCCCCTCTATAATCTCTCTTGGCATAGATGGCCTGATTATTATAAGCATACTCTCTAGCCACAGATAAAAGTTCCAGTACAAAAGGATAATCTGATAGATATATTATCTCTTCATTAAATCTAAGTCCATGTTCTTCAACCAAGGAACGTCTTATTAAAATATTAAGGACAGATATCCCCCTGACACTATTTTTATTGTTAATCAAATGATTATAGGCAGTGCCTCTATCAGCTTTGCTAGCTATATCACTTAATAGCAAATCCTTATCTTTCTCATCCACATAATCATCATTAGAGATATCTTCCCCATCATCATCTCCAGAAGTTCCGTCATCATTATACATCTTCATTAAGAATTGACTACGTCTTAACCAGGTCCATTGCATCCTACCATATACCAGGTCTGCCTTACTCTCCTTGGCAGACCTAATTAATAGTTCCAAAGTATCTGCTTGTAGATAATCATCACTATCAAGAAAATATATATATTCACCAGAGGCAACTGACATTCCAAGATTTCTTGCTGCAGCTACACCGCTTTTCCCTTCTAAATGCTCTACTTTAATAGGAGCTATTCCCTGGTAATCTTCTAGAAAAGCCTCAATATCCTCTTCTATATGATCACAAACTATTATAATCTCTATATCATTAAAAGTCTGTTCCTTAAGACTTTGCATACATTCTTCAAGAAAGGATAGCTCTCTATGAAATGGTATTATAACGCTTACTTTCATCCCTATTCCTCCACTACTTCTTTGGTAACCCCTTTAAATCAAATACTTGCTCAACCACTTTACGGGATGCCTGTCCGTCCTCCCATGCACAGAATCTATCATAAAACTTCTTATACTTATCTTTATATTCCTCTTGTATCTGCTTTATATTATTAATAGATGATATGATTTCCTCTGTGGTAAATAATATAGGACCTGGTAACTCTTTCTCTATATCTATATAGAAGCCCCGTAGTATATCCCGATATTTCTCCAAATCATACATAAAGAATAACATAGGACGTTTTAAATTGGCATAATCAAAGAATACAGAGGAGTAATCAGTAATTAACATATCAGATATCAAATATAGCTCAGATATATCATCATAATTGCTTACATTGTAGGCAAAGCCCTCTAAACCTGTAATATCTAAAGAATCCGCTATAAAATAATGGGTTCTAAGCAAAACTACATACTCACTACCTAGCTGCTGCTTCATAAGATGCAGATCCAATTGTAAGGTAAACTTATACTGTCCCTTGGCGTAGTACTCATCATCCCTCCAAGTAGGAGCATANAAAATCGTTTTCTTATTCTTAGGTATACCCAGCCTATTTCTAATCTTATCGGCTATAATTTGACGATTAGCATCATGTAAGATGTCATTTCTGGGATATCCAGTCTCTAGCATAACCTTATCAAACATAAAACAACGGTGGAATATATCGCTAGAGTACTTATTAGGTGCAATTAGATAATCCCATGCCCTTGACTGTTTATATACCTGCTTCTTATATTTTGGTGTGGCAGAACTTATATCTTCTATATCAAATACCAGTCGTTTTAATGGTGTACCATGCCAGGTTTGTAAAAACACATTCCCCTTGCGCTTAACTGTCCATACCGGCTGCCTGCTATTAAAAATATAGTACTTACTACGGGCCAGATAATACATATAAGGAATACTGAAACGCTTGACTTTAATATGACGATAGGGTATCTTTGTATTTTTCTTATCTATAACCCAAATAAATTTATATTTTCCCTTATAATTTTCAGAAAGATACTGGTAAATATATTTAGGACTATCAGAATAATTCTTACCAAAAAAACTTTCACAGAAAACCCAATTTTCTTTTAAAGACATTCTAATGAAAAATCTACGATATAAATACTTAGCTAAAGCCCTCTTGTTCTTGGTTATTTTTTTAAATTTTTTCCACGCCAAATGACGATTGACTATAGCAATGGACTTCTTAATATTCCCTCTGTAAAAGGATTTAAGCAGCTTTCTTTTATATTTTTTATAAGAGCGTAGCAAGTCGATATCCATCTGAGAAATAAGCCTATGAATAATTTCATACTGTTTGTCCCTTAACTCTATCTTAGTACTTCTTCTTAATTTAGGAGCAAAATACCTAACACTATAATGAATAATCTTCTTGTCCAGCCGTTTTCTTAAATCACTATCTGCTTCTATTTGTGTCTTGGCATACTCATAAGCATATACATACTCAGTAAAACTTTTACTTCCTTTCGTCTGTCCCAAAGAAGGATAATTAATGGGATCGTTATGATTTCTTTTTACATACAAAGCTTCCCTAACGTAGTCAAACCGCTCTGCTAGGGATAGAAGTCGTAAGACAAATGGATAATCAGATAGGAAGCATATATCTTCCTTGAACTCTAACTTATTTTCTTTAATTAACGAACTTTTAATCATTAGGTGTAGCACTGTAATGCTTCTTACACCTTTTCTTCTAGAGACCAACTGGTAATAAGCTCTTCTTTGTTTTTTGGCAATTCTCTCCATTTCTTTTGCTAATCTCTCTTCTTCTGTTAGATTAGCATCATCGTCCGAGCTATCAAGATCATCTGTTTCATCTTCAGTGTCATCCTCAACAGAATCATCACTCATTAACTGGTCGTCATCAATGGAGCTTTCCCGTTCATCTTCTCCGCCGCTTTCTAAATCAGCTTCACCTATGTCAGAGGAAGATGTACTAGTTTCTTCATCGTCTTCTGTTTCATTCTCTGTTTCATTTTCTATTTCCAGTTCAGATTCATCCTCTGCCTGATTAGCCAGATATACATTTCTCGTGAACCATGTCCACACTTTTTTCCCATAGGCTATATCTAATTCCTTCTCTTTTGCAACCGTTACCAAGTATTCCAATGCACGGGAATCAAGATAATCATCACTGTCTAAAAAATATATATACTCACCTGATGCCATAGATATTCCAAGATTTCTAGCAGCGGCTACACCACTTTTTTCATCCAAATAATGTACACTTATATTTAATTCATTTTTATAGGGTTCTATGAAAGATGCAACATCTTCCTCCACTCGATCACAAACCAATATCACTTCAAAATCTCTATAGGTTTGTTCTTTCAGACTTTCAATACAATCTTCAAGAAATGAAATCCCTTTATGGAACGGAACGATTACGCTAACTGTCATCTAAATACCTCCATATCTCATGCTTTAAGCAATTTCCGGGGAAAACCATATTCAATGGGATTATAGCATTCCATTAGTTACAAGTCAACCTGGATAAGAACGCAAAAAAGCTGTCGGATAACCCCGTATATCGTAACTATTATAGTATATACGTTATCCAACAGCTTCTATATTTATTTGTCTTTATTAAAATAATTATATAAGATTGGATTAGCATTGAAGGATTATTACATATCCTTTAATCTATTTAAGGCACTAAATATAGCCCGTATTGAAGCTCTAGTAATATTGGTGCTGACTCCAACACCAAATGTGGATTTGCCTGTTTTAGTATCCATCATATGTATATATGCTGCCGCTTGAGCACCACCACCAGAGCTTAAAGCATGTTCACTATAGTCAAGGATTTTAATCTGTATATCTAACTGAGTTTTTAATCCTCTCTGGATCGCATCGATTGGTCCATTTCCTGTGCAATCCATAGCCTTCTCAACTCCGTTATCTGTATAAACCACATGGGCTATTGTATCATACTCTTCATCATGGTTATGGGTTTCTTCAATCCTACAACTTCTAAAATGTAGAGGTTCTTTTTTATCAAGATAGTTAATCTTAAACTGCTCCATTATTTGCTCAGGAGCAACCTCTCCTTGTTTTTCTGAAATCTTCTGAATAATTTCAGCAAACTCTTTATGCATAGCTTTTGGCAATCTGTAGCCAAAGTAAGTCTCCATAACAAAGGCCACGCCGCCCTTACCTGACTGACTATTGATACGTACAATAGGTTCATACTGCCGTCCAATATCAGAAGGATCAATTGGCAGATATGGAACAGCCCATATTTGACTATTTCTCTCCTTCATAGCCCGGACACCTTTATTAATAGCATCTTGATGGGACCCTGAAAATGCAGTAAATACTAATTTACCAGCATATGGATGTCTCTCGTGAACCTTCATCTTAGTAAGGCGTTCATAGGTTTCAATTATTTCATTAATATTATCTAAATCTAGATTAGGATTTATTCCTTGGGAAAACATATTATAGGCCAAAGTAAGCAAATCTACGTTACCTGTTCGCTCACCATTACCAAACAGTGTGCCTTCTACCCTATCTGCCCCAGCCAATAAAGCTAACTCCGCAGCTGCAATGCCAGTTCCTCGATCATTATGAGGATGAACACTAAGAATTATCGTATCCCTATTCTTAAAATTACGATCCATCCATTCAATCTGATCCGCATACACATTAGGGGTATTCATTTCAACTGTAGCTGGCAGGTTTATTATCATCTTATGCTCTGGTGTAGGTTGCCATACCTCTTGCACTGCTGTGCATACTTCTAAGGCATACTCTACTTCAGTTCCAGTAAAACTCTCAGGGGAGTACTCTAAGATAATCTCTCCTGGAAAGGTCTTAGCACATTCTTTTACTAATTTGGTTCCTTCTATAGCAATATTTTTTATCTGCTCTTTGTTCATATTAAAAACTACATCCCGTTGTAATGTGGAAGTGGAATTATAAATATGAACTATGGCTCTTTTAACTCCCTCTAAGGCTTCGAAGGTTCTTTTAAGTAAATGTTCCCTACATTGAACTAATACCTGAATAGTTACATCATCAGGAATTAGTTTTCTTTCTACCAACTGTCGTAAATAATCAAATTCGATTTGAGATGAGGATGGAAAGCCTACTTCTATCTCTTTAAAACCTAATTTAACAAGAAGTTTAAAAAACTCAATTTTCTCCTCAACTACCATAGGCTCTATTAAAGCCTGATTACCATCCCGCAGGTCAACACTACACCAAATAGGTGCTTTGTCTATTTCCTTATTGGGCCACTGTCTTTCTTTATAATCTAATACTGGTGATTTTTGATATCTTTTATAATTCAACATAGCATACCCTCCTAGTTTATATTAACTTATTGATTCTCATTTAATGAATGTATATGCATATACATTCATTATCATTAAGCATTACTGTAGAATAGATTTTCTTTCTTTTTATCAAAGTTATATAAACTACAGAGTCGATAAATCACGCTATATATTTTGATTACGAACAGCTTGACTTTGTCTACTCTAGTCCCAATCAAACCATATCCTTTCCTTTTTTTAATGCTAACCATATTTATTAATGCATAAATATAAAGTGTCACTATAATTTTATAAAATTATAGTGACACATATTATATCATCTAGGTTTATGTTTGGCAACTATTAATTTTTACTTTTATTATTAAATAATTTACTCTCTTTCCTCTATATTAACACTTACTACTGGCCGGTTTGTTATATTGACATTGATAGGCAAATCACTTTTCACCTCCAGGGTGTATGTACCTACAGATAAACCTATTGCATCAATGTATGGACTAATACTATTTCTTGAGATTTTATTCACTGTATCCTTTGGACCGGATACCCTAACACTGACAGTGCCAACAGTGTTAAATGAGATATCCAGGTCCTCTGGNAGATTAATTATCTTAATATCTGACGGCCACACACTGACTTCATTAGTTTCCGCTTTTTCTATGGTAATATTAATGACCGCTGTTTTATCATCTCCTACAAGCACAACTCCTGACGGCAACCTTTCTTGTAGATCAATCACCTTATCCTCTATGCTATTCTTGGAGTTCATTACACTTTCCTTGATATTTAAATAATGGATACTACTAAGGGCATTATCATCCCCTGCTATAATTATAGTTTTAGGAGCATACTCCACATTGGTCATGACATACCCAGGGGCTGGGTTACCAGTGGCAGTTATTAGTAAATTAATCTCCTTCGTCTTATATACATCTATACTGGCTGTGATATAATCCTTACTAAAGGTCAATTTAGAATCATTTATTTGATTTCCATCCCGATCTAAAACTATAGGTTTTTCTATGGTGTTAAAAGAATTGGTAAAACCATCAATGTCTACTCTTATAACAACTTCCGCAATAGACTCTATTCTGCTTTTCGGTCCCGAAACTGTTATCATCATAGGATTTGCTGTCTTTTTCCCTACATAATATCCCTCTTCAACATCTCCAACAATTTCTACGCTGACCTTAAAGTCCTCTTCTACCAATTCCACTAGATCGACCTGCATCATTTGATTTTTACCATCTATAATAAGTACTTCATTTTCATCATATTTAGTACATACAATATCTATAGGGACAGCATTTACCACTGACAGCTTTTTAAAATCAGCCGTTACCATAAAGTCATCTTTAGATAAGCTTTCTATTACAGAACGCCTACCCTGAATAGTAAAATCTACAGTTTCGTTCTCGATAATATCATATACTTGATCAATTGAAGTTATTTCATCTTCATTTATAATCTTCACAGGAACATTTCTTAATTTTTCAGTTGTGACAGGATCATCCACATTGGTTATGAATAGCCATATTATGAAGGCGAGAATTGCGGATAGAACCTTTAAGCTGATATTTCTAGTCAACCTTTCTTTCATTCTTAATTCTTCCTCTCCATAATTTAATTTTCTTCACCTCTGTGGACTTTCTTTGGGCATCCGTTAACTTGCTTCTTAAATAGTCTTCATCAATATTACGGATTAGTTTGCCCCCTTTTGCAATGGATACCTTGCCTGTCTGTTCTGATACAATAATTGTTAAGCAGTCTGAAATCTCACTGATACCAAGGCCTGCACGATGTCTGGTGCCCAGTGCTTTGCTTATTTGCTTATTGTCAGAAAGGGGGAGGTAACAGGTTGCTGCAACAATTTGATTACCCCTAACTATAACAGCCCCATCATGTAATGGCGTATTATCTTCAAATATATTGATTAATAATTCGCTACTAATTATAGCTTCTACTAAAATACCAGTATTTATGAATTCATCCAGCGAAACATCTTCTTCTATCACTACTAAAGCACCAGTTTTTGCTTTTGCTAATTCAAAAGTTGCTTTAATCAGTTCATTTAATGTATGGTCTGAGAACTTTTCATTTTTATCCTTGGAATCATCGAAGGCAATAATGGACTTAACAATATTTTTCTGTCCAAGCCGTTCTAGGGCCTTGCGAAATTCTGGCTGAAATAGTACTATTACAGCTATTATTCCCACACTAATGGTATTCCTAATAATCCACTGTATTACATTTAACTCTAGAAGGATTGCCATAAGCCAGAATACCATAATAACTGCAATACCCTTCACTAAGGACCATGCTCTAGTACTCTTGATCCACTTTACCAAATGATAAATCAAAAATGCCAGTATAATGACTTCTAATATATCAGGCAGATTTATCTTCGGTAAATATAATCTTATCAAATATTTATTGACAAAACTCTTAATCGCATCCATATGCCCTCTCCTGCTCCATTACCTAAAACAACTATTTTTGATGATTATAACCAATCCTCTTCCCAGACCTTATCTTTGAGTATCCTCATATTCCTCATCATAATCTTCATCATAATCCTCATCCTCATAGGGATTGGACTCTCTATAGCGGCGTTCCCTATCCATGTTAGAGCCACTAATATGCTTAATATTTCTTTGAGGTGTTGTCACTGTTATCTTAGGTACAGCTTTTACATAATAATAATAGACATCATCCTCAAATTGAGTATGTTCAACTCCAGAATAATCCAAAGTCATCCGGAAGAAATGTATTACAAATACAATAATTGCAGATACAATTGTTCCAAAAATCAAGCCAACAATATTACCAGTATTATTTACAAAGAAATAACTCATGAAAAATCCTAGAATTCCCGTTAAGGCTCCTGCTGCAATTGCAATTTCTGAAGAATAATCCATTCTCATCCTTCTTATAGTATACACCACAACTATGGTCAATGAAAATATTACTATAGTCATAATTAATTGTTTATTTTTAAGTAAATTGTCAATGACATAAGTATATAAAGATAAGGTATCCTCAATTGTCATATTAATCTGCAATGTTGCAGCCGACTTTACTATTTGGAACAGGTAGTATACTATCACACCGCATCCCATTGGTATAATTGCAATCGGAGATGAAATTAGGCCCATTAATATCGGAATTATATAAGGAATCTTCAAAAGATATAAAATTGGAACTGCTAATATAACATATCCCATACTGGGGGTAAACCGGGCAAATAATAAATATAAAATCAATAAAATCAGTATAACTATAACAGATAGAATGTTGGATACAAAATAAATCTGTAAAACTGCCAAGCCCGTAGCCAGTAATACCATAATTGAAGATGGTGTAAAGGCACTTAGTAAGGATAGAATCAAAACAACCGGCAAAGAACTAAGCCGTTCATCATTTCCTATATTGGTGTTTATCATTTTAAATGCAATAAAAGCAAAGATAAACTTTAACCCTGGCAAAATAANATCATTATATTTCTGATAAAAATNTCTTACCCTCTCCCTAAAAACAAGTAATGGCATCATAATAATTTCCGTTACTGAAAACTTATAAAAAGTTATAAAAACTTTTATGTTTCATTCCTTTTTCAATGTGTCTGCTTTCGTATTATAATACTACTCACATTTAATATAACACTCCAAAGGCGTAAATTCCCGTTTAACGTACGGTATATCTATATGACATTTTCACCATAAGCTTTTAAATTTAATGCAGCCTGATAATCTCTATCGATAATGTTTCCACACTTGCAAATATAAATTCTGTCAGATAACTTTAAATCTTTCTTTATATTTCCACAAACTGAACATAATTTACTAGATGGAAAATATCTATCAGCTACAATAAATTTTATATTATTCCAAAATGATTTATATTGAATTTGTCTATAGAATTCATATAAACATTGTTCTTGGATTGCTTTTGCTAAATGCTTATTTTTCATCATACCACTTACGTTTAAATCTTCTAATACAATAAACATTGGTTTTCTGCTTACTATTTCAGAAGTTACTTGATGTAAATGGTTATGTCGAATATTCGTTAAACGTCTAGTTACTTTTAAAAGTTTTTTCTCACTTTTTATAATGTTGCTTGTTTTACAGTAACTTCCCCCTTTCTTATTTTTGAGATATTTTCTTGATATCTGACGTTGCAACCTACGTTGTTTCTTCTTTAATCTTTTTACTTCACTTATTTTATTTATGTTTTTATAAGGATTTTTCATATCAGAACAAATCGCTAAATCTTGAATTCCCAAGTCGATCCCTATTCCATCATTGGTTGGGAAGTCAGTACTATCTTCAATCTCTATGCCNACTGAAATCCACCAGTTTAACCCATCAAACGTTATTCTTGGATTGGTGTACTTTGCATCGACTGGAATACGATTTTTCTCAGCTAATTTAATCCAATTTAACTTTTGTTTATTCTTTTTNCTGCTATTAGAAAAACCTTCAACTTTAACATGAGTTTCACTAAACCTAATCTTCATATTGTCTTGATAAAAACTAGGCTTAGATTTCTTTTTGCTTTTGAATTTAGGATAATTACTTTCTCCTTTGAAAAATCTCTTATAAGCACTACAAGCGTCTTTAATTGCTTGTTTTGTTACATTGTTACTAACTGAATTCAACCACTCATATCCTTCGCATTTCTTTAATTGTGTAAACTCTTTTCGCAAATCATTATCAGATATAAATTTATTACCTAACTCATAGTTTTCTCGTTCTCTAGCTATAGCCCAATTATAAGCAAATCTAGCAGTGTTAGCATAATGAAACATTTTTGACCTTTGTTTATTGTTTGGTAACAACATTACTTTAATTGACTTGATCATTCTCATCACTACCTTCAATTAATTCTTTTACAAGCTTTCTAGCCTTATTTGAACGTTTTCCTTGTAGTTTACAACTAAACACAGTTATTATTTGAACTAAATCCTCAACCAATTCTTGTTGTTCTGATTTTTCAGTACTGTCTATAATCTCAATTTCACAATTATAAAGACTTGCAATATATTCAACTAATTCAAACCCAAAACGCAATAATCTATCTTTATATAGTACAACAACCTTTTCAACTTGATTTTGTGTTATTAATTTAATTAATTCTCTTAGTCCCTTTTTCTTATAATTAATACCGCTACCAATATCTGAAATAATTTCAAAAGGTTTTCCTTGTGCCATCAAATACAATTTCATATTTTCAATTTGTCTTTGCAAGTCATCTTTTTGCTTATTACTTGAAACACGACAATAACCAATTATTTTTCTATTTAAGTTTGGCTTGATATTCATGACCTGATTCAATTGTTCATGTGAATAGTAACGATACCCATTACTTGAAGTGTGATGAGGGTGAAGTTTCCCGTTTTTGTCCCAATTTCGTAATGTTTGTGCTGATACACCTAATATTTTTGAAAATTCATTGATAGAATAATATTTACTCATGTTACATTACTCCTTTGTGTTTTTTATATTATTCTATCGTTAAAAGTTATAAAAGTCAACACATATTTATAAGTATTTATAAGATTTTAACAACTGTTATTTACCC
>JGI24707J26582_10003173_pt1 | contig 11989 bp, 8 predicted proteins | sample BioPla1DNA1_FD_26582 | JGI IMG/M metagenome (IMG submission 26582) | reverse complement strand
AGTTCAACTGGGGCCTCGACGGTGCCTGGGTTGCTCTGGTTACCGATCAGGTTCTCCGTTCCAGCCTGGTGCTTCTGCGCTATAACTCAGGCAAGTGGAAAAACATCAAGATAAAGTGAGGGTGTACCGATGAAGGCAAAGGGTTGGCGATTAACCTTTTCGCTGATCATTGTAGTGTTGGCAGCCGCTCTGGTATTAAGGTGGATGGAACCGCCTGAGGACGGAGCGGAGCAAGGGGAGGCTGTGCAGGCGATGCCTGCCTCAGCGGATCTGCGGGCCTATTTTCCTTCCCTGCCGGGGATGACCTACTTTTTCGCCGGGGAAGGGATGGAATATGCCGCTTTTACCCGCAAGGTCACCTTTGCGGATTCAGGTTTTATCCAGATTGAAGATCTTAGCGGCACCAACCTGGCACAGGTCTTCGAATGCTGCCGGGACGAGGTGCGGGTGATCTGGTCCGAAGAGGAGTTCTATGAGTCCCAGAGCCTGCTGGATGCCGCCTACCGCGAGGAGCGGGGCAGCGGAACCGCCAGAAATCTCATCCCGCTGCAGGCTCCGCTGATCCCCGGCCATACCTGGCACGACGAAGGCTTCCGCCGGGAGATCCTGGCTGTGGACGAAACAGTCACAGTGCCCATGGGCACCTTTTTCGAGGTAGTGACGGTGAAGAGCAGAAGCCAGGCTGTGGAAGATTTCGTTACCTATGAGTATTACGCGAAAAACATCGGCTTGATCAAGAGGGTCAGCCTCTACGTACAGGACGGGGAAACCTATGCCGTGGCGTCAAACTTGAGGAGCATGGCCGGTCCCCTGCCCAAGCTCTAGAACTGAAGGGGGTGGAGGTTGTGACAGCGTTCATGGCGGGCATCGATGTGGGCGGCACAAACACTGATGCCGTGCTGCTGCGCGGTGCAGAAGTCGAGGCGCTGGTCAAAGTGCCCACTGACCCCAAGGACCTGCTGGGCAGCACCGCCTTGGCCCTGGAGAAAGTGCTGGAGCATTACAAAGAAGACCAACCCTTGAAACTGCACCTTTCCACCACGCTGTCCACCAATCTTATTGTGGAGGGGCGGGGTGCCCCAACCCAGGTTGTGGCGGTTCCCGGCCCCGGTGTGAACTTAAAGTCACTCAATTTTTCTTTTCCCATCATCGAACTGGACGGCTACATAGATCACAGAGGGCGCGAGGCCGCCCCTTTGAACCTGGACCAGGTCCGGGGCCTGAAGCAGGTCCTCGGAGGCACAGAAGGGGAGGCTTTAGCCATCGTGGGCAAGTTCTCCCAGCGCAACCCCGGCCATGAGCAGCGCCTCAGGGATGAGATCTCCCAGTGGTACAACGGAATTATCACCCTCGGTCACCGGCTCTCCGGACGGGCCAATTTCCCCAGGCGAATTGTAACAGCCTATCTGAACTCCAGAATTGCCAGGCATCAACTGGATTTTTTGCGCGTCTGGCGCGAAGTACAGGGGTCAGCCGTTGGCGAGATTCTGATCCTGAAGGCCGACGGGGGAACGATGACCCTGGACGCCTGCGCGGAGCGGCCCATAGAGTCAATTCTGTCCGGGCCGGCAGCCAGCATTATGGGTGTGAAAGCCCTGACCCAGTGTACAGAGGCCAATTACCTGATTGTGGATATCGGCGGGACCACAACCGACCTGGCGGCAGTGGTGGGCGGCGAAGTGCTCTTCGAAAGGGACGGCGCCACGATTTCCGGCTACAGAACGCTGGTTCCCGCGATCCTGGCACGGTCCTTCGGCCTGGGCGGCGACAGCCGCATCAGATACGAAAAGTCCAGCGGCGTCATTATCGGCCCTGAGCGGGCAGGTACGCCGGTTTGCCTGGGCGGAGAACATTTGACCCCCACCGATGCGGCAGCTGCCCTGGGCCTGGCCCAGGTCGGCTCGGCAGAAGCAGCCCGGCAGGGATGGCAGGCCTGGGGCGAATCTTTGGGTATCGATGGAGACGCTCTAGCCAAAGAGGTATTCCAGGCTTTCCTCAGGCAGCTGCGGGAAGCGGTGGAGGCGTTTTACGCTGAGCTTGAGAACATGCCCCTTTATACCATCCGGGAAGTGCTTGATCCCCCTGATTTGCGTCCGAGGGCGGTTGTGGGCCTGGGGGCCCCTGCCCCTGTCTTTGTTCCGGCATTGGCGGAGAGCATGAACCTGTCCTGGGAGGTAGTACCCTACTGGGCCGGGGCCAACGCCATCGGCGCGGCGGCAGCCAGGGCCACCGCAGGCATTACGCTGCAGGCTGACACCCAGCTCGGCAAGGTTACTGTGCCGGAGATGGGCTGGCGGGGGGAGATCCAGCGGCCTCTCTTCTTTGATCTGGGGAAAGCCCGGGAGCTGGCGGAGGAAAAAACCAGAGAGCATGCCGGGAGCCTTGGCTATGACGCCTCCGGTGAAGTTTACATAGTGGAAGAAGAGAGCTTCCAGATGGTCAGGGGTTTTCGCACCGTGGGCCAGACCCATCTGGTACGGACCCAGCTCCGGCCGGAAGTCTTTAAGGTGAGGGGTGAAGCAAAGTGACAGAGGTAGGACTGGTTTTCTTCCCTGCCTTTGACTGGGCCATCAGCCCGGATCATCCTGAGAGGCAGGAGCGTCTCCTCTACACCAGGGATCAGATCCAGGAGGAAGGGCTCTTCGACCATCCAGCCATCCGTGAATACCGGCCCAGGCTGGCCTCGGACGAGGAAATCCTCCGCACCCATGTGGTGCTGCCCAGCCTGGAGACTGTTACTGAATCCCACAGGATTGCCGCGGGGGGAACGATTGCCGCCGCTGATCTGGTCCTTGACGGGCTGGCCAAGCGTTCGTTTGCCCTCCTGAGGCCCCCGGGGCACCATGCCAACCGCTTTGTCCACGGATCCCGGGGCTTTTGCACCCTGAACAACGAGGCCATTATGGTGGATCACCTCAGGAGCCGCCTCGGTCCCGATGTGAAAATCGCCATAGTAGATACCGACGCCCATCACGGCGACGGCACCCAGGACATCTTTTACAACGATCCGGGAGTGCTGCACATCTCCCTGCACCAGGACGGGCGCACCCTCTATCCGGGCACAGGGTTTATCACAGAACGGGGAGGGCCCGGCGCCTACGGCCAGACTGTGAATATTCCTCTGCCTCCGGGAACCGGGGACGAAGGGATGCTGCTGGCCATGGAGCGGGTTGTGCTCCCGATCTTGCGCGATTGGCAGCCCGACTGGATTATCAATGCAGCGGGGCAGGACAACCACTTTTCCGACCCCATAACAAACATGGGCTTTTCTGCCCAGGGCTACGCCCGCCTCACCGAGATGCTCCGCCCGGATATTGTGGTTCTGGAGGGGGGCTATTCCATCGAAAGCGCCCTGCCCTACATTAACGTAGGCCTGCTCCTGGCCCTGGCGGGACTGGATTATTCCAAAGTGCAGGAACCCCATGGGCGCCGGGAGCCCCAGCCCAGAGCAATTACGGATCAAGTGGCGAGAATTTGCGGGGAGGTGGCTGAACTGTGGGAGAGACGCTCTGAAGAGGACTTGGGGAAAGTTTTCGGCGAGGCGGAGTTTTTTGAGCGCCGGCGCCAGATTTACTATGATACCGACAATATTTACGAAAGCCAGCAGGAGTATATTCGGCTCTGCCGGGCCTGCCCCGGCTGGCGGGCGGTTTACACCCAGTCGACCAGGGTTCGCCAGGTGGCGGCGGCAGTTCTTCTGCCCTGGAAGCCCTGTCCAAGCTGCCGGCAGGAGGCAGAGGGGCAGTACAGGCAGCTGGCGGCAGAGGGCCGGTTTCAGCAGGTTGTCTGGCAGGATCCCGCCCGGGGTCGGGAGAGCTTGAAGGAATAGGCTAGAAGTAACAGGATTTCTAGTATTTGTCACGAATTCTAATGGGACAAGTTGAATAGTGGGGGATGGGTATGGGACGCTTGAAACGTGTAAGTTTTTTGATTCTCTTGGATGTTGTTTTCGCCAATCTGGCCTTTATCGGCTCGCTTCTGATCCGCTTTGAAAATGTTCCGCTGGAGCAGTGGCAGTTTTATGTTGCCACCTTTGTGCCTTATACTTTAATTCGATTACTCAGCAACCACTTTTTCGGCATTTACAGGCGGGCTTGGCGCTATGCCTCCATTGACGAGGTGCTGGCTATTGTCGGCGCGGTTTCAGTAGGTTCCGTCTTTGCGGTAACCATGTGCCTGTTTTGGTTCGGCTCTTTGCCGGCCCGCAGCATTGTGGTTCTGGACTGGTTTTTAAATATTGCCTTTTTGGGGGGAAGCCGCTTTATGTGGAGGCTGGTGGCTCCCTTCCTCAATGTCCTGCCGGCAGTGCAGCCTAACCGGCCCGCCGCCAAGAACGTGCTGATCATCGGCGCCGGCGACGGCGGGGTGCTGGTGGCCCGGGAGCTTCGGAACCATTACAAGGGCGAGGTCAGACTGGTGGGCTTTGTGGACGATGATCCGAAAAAGCAGAGCCAGAGAATCTTAGGTTTCCCGGTGCTGGGAACCAAGGACGAGGTGCCTGCCATTGTGGACCGGTACGGAGTTGATGAAATCATTATCTCTATGCCGTCAGTTCCCCGGAAGGTGATCCGGGAAATTGTCGCCGTTGCCCAGCAAACCGGCAAGACGGTGAAGATCCTGCCGGGTGTCTTCGACTTAATTGAAGGCAATGTGACTGTGAACAAGATTCGCGAAGTTCAGATTGAAGACCTTCTGGGCCGGGATCCGGTCAAGGTGGATATTGTCGGCATGAGCGCCTATATCGCCGGGCATGTGATTCTGGTGACCGGCGCCGGAGGTTCCATCGGCTCAGAGCTCTGCCGTCAGATTGTCTCTTTGAAGCCGGAGAAACTGCTGATTTTGGACAACTGTGAGAACAATGTCTATGAAATTGAAATGGAGCTGAAGGCGAAAAGCAAGGTTGAGATTGTGCCTTTGGTTAAGGATATCCGGGATCGGCGCTCAATTGAAGCTGTGTTTGCGGAGTACAAGCCCGATGTGGTGTTCCATGCCGCAGCCCATAAGCATGTGCCCCTCATGGAGAAAAACCCAGAGGAGTCCATCAAAAACAATGTCTACGGTACATACCAGGTGGCTGCCGCAGCCCATCGCCACCAGGCCAAGCGCTTTGTGCTGGTCTCCACCGACAAGGCTGTCAATCCCACCAGCGTGATGGGGGCTTCCAAGCGCATCGCGGAAATGATCATCCAGTATCTGGACACCATCAGCTCCACAACCTATGTGGCAGTGCGCTTCGGGAATGTCCTAGGCAGCCGGGGAAGTGTGATTCCCCTCTTCCGCAGGCAGATCCTTGCGGGGGGGCCGGTAACCGTCACCCACCCAAAAATGATCCGGTATTTTATGACCATTCCCGAGGCGGTGCAGCTGATTCTGCAGGCCGGCGCCTTGGCCAGCCGGGGAGAAATCTTTGTGCTGGATATGGGCGAGCCGGTGTCGATTATGGATTTGGCCACCACTTTGATTCGCCTCTCCGGGCTGCAGCCCTATGTGGACATTGACATCAAAATCACCGGCATGCGGCCGGGAGAAAAACTCTATGAAGAGCTCCTTACCGATGAGGAGAATGTGAACGCCACTACCCATGAGCGTATCTTTGTAGCCAAGCCGTCCAGTCTGGATCGAGCTTTGCTGCAGAAGACCATCACCGCCTTCGACGAGGATCCCACCCTGATCCTGCCCAGGGACCAGGAAACCGCCACTCGGTTTATCCAGGCGTTCCTGCCTGACTTTGTGGTTGTGACCAATGAAGGCGACCAAGAGGTTCCCGAGCCGCCCAAACACCTGGTGGACGAAGCGGCAGCAGCGGGCATGGGGAGGTAAGCATGGAACATCTAGCTGAGATCATTGCCCAATTTGCCTTTCAGGGCGAACATGCCGGGGAGGAAGTATGCACCGACGGGCATATTAACGATACTTACTTTCTTGAGTTCAGGGACGGGGAGAAAAAGCGCCGCTACGTGCTGCAGCGCATTAACAGCCATGTCTTCCGGGATCCTGCCGGGGTAATGGCCAACATCGAAGCAGTCACCAGCCATATCCGGCAGAAGGTGACTGAGCAGGGCGGCGATCCCGAACGGGAAGTGATGACTGTTATTTCAACCCGCTCCGGGAAACCCTATTACCGGTGCTCCCAGGGGGAATACTGGCGGGCCTACAATTTCATCGAAGGCGCCAGGACCTACCAAAAGGTGGAAGATCCGGTGCACTTTTACCACGCCGGCCGCTCCTTCGGCCAGTTTCAGCTTTTGCTTGCGGACTTCCCNGCGGACTCGCTCCAGGAAACCATTCCGAGCTTCCATGACACCCGCAGGCGCTTCCAGGATTTGCTTCAGGCGATTGAGGCTGATCCCAAGGGGCGCGTTGCCCAGGTGAAACAGGAAATTGCCTTTGTGCTGGAGCGGGAAGCTGACACCGGCGTCATTGTGGATTTGATTGCCTCCGGTGAGATACCCCTGCGGGTGACCCACAATGACACCAAGCTGAATAATATTATGCTAGACGACGAGACAGGTGAGGGCATCTGTGTGCTGGACTTGGATACAGTGATGCCCGGCTCGGCCCTTTATGACTTCGGCGATGCCATCCGTTTCGGGGCCAGCACTGCCGAGGAAGACGAGACTGACCTGGACCTGGTCTCAGTGGACCTAGAGCTCTTCACCGAGTTTGCCAGGGGCTATCTCAGCATGGCCAGGGACTTTCTCACCCCTGCGGAAATTGACCATCTTGCCTTTTCCGTCAAGCTGATTACATTGGAGACCGGGATCCGCTTCCTGACGGATTATATCGAAGGGGACGTCTATTTCCGCACAGCTTATCCCGAGCACAATCTCCACCGGGCCCGGACGCAGTTTAAGCTGGTTGAGGAAATGGAGGCCCTGATGCCAAAGATGGAAGAAATTATCCGCAGCATACTGGCAGGCGGCCTGGAGGCCGGTGCCTAGGCTGCAGGCTGGAGTGATCACTATGATTAGAGTTGCCGTTGTCGGCTATGGGAATATAGGGCAATATGCAGTTCAGGCAGTGCAGGCGGCTCCTGATCTGGAACTCGCCGGAGTGGTCCGCCGCAGTGCGGCAGACGGCCTGCCGGAACTTGCAGGAGTTCCAGTAGTAACAGATATAAGCATACTGGGCAAGGTAGATGCGGCCCTTCTGTGCGTGCCGTCCAGGCGCGTGCCGGAGATGGCTAAGCACTTCATAGCCCTTGGCATCAATACAGTGGACAGTTTTGACATCCATGGCGATCCCCTTTTGGAGTATCGCGCCGAGATTGGCCGGGAGGCCAAGAAGCACGGGGCGGTTGCGGTTCTGGCTGCCGGCTGGGACCCAGGCAGCGATTCCGTTGTCCGTGCCCTGCTGGAGATTATGGCTCCCCAGGGGATTACCTATACTAATTTTGGGCCTGGGATGAGCATGGGCCATACCGTGGCTGTCAAGGCGGTGCCCGGGGTTAAGGATGCCCTCTCCATGACCATGCCGGCAGGGGCAGGCGTCCACCGGCGCCTGGTCTATGTGGAGCTGCAGCCAGAGGCAGATTTTGCGGAGGTGCAGCGCCTGATTAAGGAAGATCCCTATTTCATCCATGATGAAACCCATGTCTACCAGGTAGAATCTGTAGCAGACCTGAAAGATGTGGGCCACGGGGTGCTCCTGGAGCGGCGGGGAACGTCGGGGCAGACCGGGAACCAGAGCTTCAGGTGGGAAATGCGGATCAACAACCCTGCCCTGACTGCGCAGATTATGACGGCCTCAGCCAGGGCGAGCACCAGGCAAAAGCCGGGCGGCTACACACTTTTAGAGATTCCGTTAGTAGATTATTTTTCCGGCGAATCTGATGAATTGATTCGGCGTTTGGTGTAAGAAACAGGCAAAAGATGAAAGAACCCAGCGGTCTTTTACGGAAAGACCCACTGGGTTCTCTTTTTTTCGAGTTTCTTGTTCACAAAGTGTTAATTTCCCAATAAACACGAAAGGGATTTCGTAATCGTATGCGAATAGTAACTGTATAAAATTATGGATGGAGGATTGTTGATGAAGTACGCTGGTTTGACTATCGGAGTACCTAAGGAGATTCTCGCCGGTGAACGCAGAGTCTCGGCGACACCTGAAACAGTTGGACAGTTTGTGAAAGGTGGAGCGAAAGTTTTAGTCGAAAAGGGTGCAGGCTTGGGTGCCTTCTTCAGCGATGAGGCCTACCAAGAAGCAGGTGCCGTACTATGTGATGTAAGAGATGTTTTCGCCGGCGCCGACCTGATCCTCAAGGTAAAAGAACCGCAGTTTAATGACGAACTAGGCGTGCATGAAGTTGATCTGATGAAGGAAGGTCAAGTGTTGATCACTTTCTTGCATCCGGCATCCCCTGTGAACCACAAAATGATCCAGGATCTGGCCAAGAAGGGGGTAACTTCCCTGACGCTGGATTCTATTCCCCGGATTTCCCGTGCCCAGAGCATGGACGCGTTGACCTCCATGAGTACGGTAGCCGGTTATAAAGGCCTGCTCATGGCTGCCAACCGGATTCCTAAGTTCCTGCCCCTCATGGGTACTGCAGTGGGCATGATTCAGCCCGGCCAGGTTACGGTAATCGGCGCCGGTGTAGCCGGACTGCAAGCCATTGCCACCGCCAAGAGGATGGGTGCCGTGGTTTATGCGGCGGATATTCGCCCCGACGCACGGGAGCAGGCCCAGAGCCTAGGCGCACGCATTGTGGATCTCGGCGTACCTGATGAGCTCGCCATTGGAGAAGGCGGCTACGCTAAGCATCTGAGCCCTGAATGGCTGGAAAAAGAACGGGAAGCTCTGAAGGATACCGTGGCCAAGTCTGATATCCTGATTACCTCAGCCTTGGTTCCCGGCAAAGAGGCCCCGATCCTGATTACCGAAGAAATGGTCAAATCTATGCGGCCCGGTTCTGTCATCGTGGACATCGCCATTGATCAGGGCGGCAACTGCGCACTGAGCGAAGGCGGAGAAATCAGGGAACATTACGGCGTCATTATCGACGGAACCAAGAACATTCCCGGCTCTATGCCCACCAGTTCCACTGATATGTTCTCCAAGAACGTTTTGAATTTCGTCAATAANATNGTNGAAGACGGCAAAATNACGCTGAATCTTGATGATGTCATTGTCAGGGACACCTTGACCACAAAAGACGGCAAAGTTGTGCATGAGGGTGCCTTAGAATCAATGCGCGTAAGAGATTGTAGAAGACGGCAAAATTACGCTGAATCTTGATGATGTCATTGTCAGGGACACCTTGACCACAAAAGACGGCAAAGTTGTGCATGAGGGTGCCTTAGAATCAATGCGCGTAAGAGGAGAGATTTAATGACGTATTTTGTTTTAGTCCTGGTCTTTGTGGGAGCCGCGATTTTAGGCTACAAGCTGATCAGCGACGTGCCCAGCCTGCTTCATACTCCGCTGATGTCGGGCATGAACGCGCTTTCCGGAGTTACCATTGTCGGCGCCTTGACAACCACAGGTCTGGCTATTACGACCGGAAGCCAAATCGCGGGATTCATAGCCATTGTCCTCGCCATGATTAACGTGGTGGGCGGTTTTCTGGTTACAGATCGCATGCTCAGGATGTTTAAGAGCGGACGGAAGGAGAAGCGGTAGATGTCAACACTGTCATGGATTTTACAGATCATCTTCATTGCCGGGGTCATCTACGGCATCCGCCTGCTGAACTCACCTGAAACCGCAGTGAAGGGCAACTTTATCAATGCTGCCTCCATGGCCGGCGCGATCATCGTCACCATGGTTGAAGCCAGGGTGCTGATGATGCCGGTAATCTGGGCCGGCCTGATCGTAGGTTCTGCCCTTGGTGTGTGGATGTCCGTCAAGGTGTTAATGATCCAGATGCCCCAGATGGTGGCCCTGTTGAACGGCCTGGGCGGAGGAGCTTCCGCAACGGTGGCCCTGCTGACTGTGTACATGGCCGCCCACATTGGGCTGGTCCCATTCACCTGGTTTACTTCAGGCCTCGCCATCATCGTCGGCGGCGTCACTCTGAGCGGGAGCCTGGTGGCCGCGGCCAAGCTGCACGGCAAGATGAACCAGCGCCCGGTCCATCTGCCCTACCACAACCTGCAGCTCTTTGCCAGCTTAGCGGTAATGGCCCTGTCTACTTTAGGCCTGACGTTCAGTGTGGGGCATCCCATGCTCCATGCGGTGATCATTACTGTCCTGTCCCTTTACTTCGGCTATGTGTTCACAGTCCGGGTAGGCGGGGCGGATATGCCCATCACTATTTCCCTTCTGAACTCCTTTTCTGGAGTAGCAGGGGCTATTGCAGGCTTTGCCCTGGAAAACGGGGCTCTCCTGATTGTGGTCGGTTCCATTGTCGGGGCTTCGGGGCTGATTCTGACCCAGCTGATGTGCCGGGCGATGAACACATCCCTGATGAACATTCTCACAGGCAAGACCACCGCTGCAACCAAGAAAAAGTCCAGCGAGACTCCTAAGGCTGCACCTCAGCCTGAGCCCAAACCGGAGCCCAAGGCGGAGCAGCCTGCCGCTCCCCACTGGGAAGCTGCGCTGCGTTCAGCGAAAAAAGTTGTGATCATTCCCGGCTACGGCATGGCTTTGGCCCAGGCCCAGCTTCAGGTGAAGCAGCTTGGCGATCTGTTGGCCGGCCAGGGCAAGGAGGTCCGCTTCGGCATTCATCCGGTGGCAGGACGCATGCCCGGCCATATGAATGTGCTGTTGGCTGAGGTGGATGTACCCTATGATCAGCTTTACGAGCTGGACGATATTAACGCTTTTCTAGAAGATGCCGATGTGGCAATCATTGTCGGCGCCAATGACGTGGTGAACCCGGCAGCCATTGAGCTGGAAGGCACGCCTATCTACGGCATGCCCATCATCCGGGCGGACCACGCCAGGCAGGTTCTGGTGTGCAACTATGATACCAAGCCAGGCTACGCAGGGGTTGACAACAGCCTCTACGAGATGGATAAAGTGGAGCTCCTGCTCGGCGATGCCAAAGACAGCATTGCCAAGCTCATGGCTGTGCTGAAGGGCGAAAAGACCTCTGAGCCTGCTGCCGAGGAACCGAAGGAAGACTTGGCCGGCAAGCTGAGATCCGCCAAAAAAGTCGTCATCATTCCCGGCTACGGCATGGCTTTGGCCCAGGCCCAGGGCCAGGTGAAGCAGTTCGGCGAACTTCTGCAGAGCCAGGGCAAGGAAGTCCGCTACGGGATTCACCCGGTAGCCGGCCGCATGCCCGGGCATATGAACGTGCTTCTGGCTGAAGTGGATGTGCCTTACGACCAGCTGTATGAGCTGGATGAGATCAACGCCTTTATCGAGGAGGCGGACCTGGCGGTCATTGTCGGCGCCAATGACGTGGTGAACCCCGCGGCGATTGAACTGGAGGGCACTCCCATTTACGGCATGCCCATCATCCGGGCTGACAGGGCCAAGCATGTAATCATCTGCAACTACGACACCAAGCCGGGTTATGCCGGAGTGGACAACAGCCTCTATGAGATGGACCGGGTGCAGATGCTCCTGGGCGATGCCAAGGACAGCCTGGCTCAGCTGATTGCAGCAGCCAAAGGTGAGGCGTCTGCTGAAGCGGCCGCGGGCAACGCGGAGGCAGACCCCAAATCAGCTGATGCGGACCCAGTGGCCCTGCTGCAGGCCGCTAAGCGGGTGGTCATTGTACCCGGCTACGGTATGGCTTTGGCCCAGGCCCAAGGCCAGGTCAAACGCCTGGTGGAACATCTCGAAGCCCGGGGCGTACGTGTGGAAATCGCGGTGCACCCGGTAGCCGGCCGCATGCCCGGCCATATGAATGTTCTCATGGCGGAGGTTGACATTCCCTATGAGCTGATGCTGGAAATGGATCAAATCAATGAACAGTTTAAGGAAGTAGATGTGGCGGTTGTGGTGGGGGCCAATGACGTGATTAACCCCGCGGCCAACACCCACGAAGGCACCCCGATTTACGGCATGCCGATCCTCAACGTGGAGCACGCACGCC
>JGI24707J26582_10003171_pt1 | contig 11990 bp, 11 predicted proteins | sample BioPla1DNA1_FD_26582 | JGI IMG/M metagenome (IMG submission 26582) | reverse complement strand
TTGTCTGAAACTTTTTGAAAAAATTTAAGTTTTTCTTGTATTTTTCATCCAGTTCGCATTTCAGATCTCTTTTTTCTTCATCTTTAGTTAACAGAGCCTATAAAATGCTACAAGTTTCTTTTTTTATTCACAATGTGTACCATATATGAAAAAGATTAAAGTGTTTGTATATGATGCACTATACGTAATGAATTATAAAAAATTCAGACTCTTCATTTATAATAGAAAGACTAACTATGCAATTTTTACATATAACAGAAAGAATTTTAGATTTGTATCCTATACATGTTTTCAAGGATTGTAATCAACAATATATACAAGACGTAGCGCTTCTTGACACTAAACTAAATAGCTATAATAGAAATACTCTTTATTTTGGTTATCGTAGCCAACTCGCTGATCTTTCTAGCTATCCAGAACAATGTATTCTTGCTGAGCCTGCATTTTCTTCAAATCAAAATGATTTTTATACTGATTTTTTTAAAGAAGACAACATTAGTTTAGCCTTGATAAAATTGGAAGATTTTTTTGCTGTATTTAACTTTAGTAAGAACCTTATAGAAAATAGCCGTAGCGATAATTTTTATAAGGAATTAATCACACTTGCTGATAATAGTCATTCTTTAGAAGCTGTCTTAAATACGGCTGCTGTCCTTTTAGGCAATTGTTTGATTTTTAGTGATATGAATTTCAAGATTATAGCTAGCTCTTCTTCGATACCAGTAACGGATCCATTATGGATAGATAATATTCGTCAGGGTTACTGTAGTTATGAATTTATTCAAGCCGTTAAGGAATTAGAGCCAATAAAACATGCTGTTCAAACTACAGTTGCAGTTGAAGTAAACTGTCCGGAATCTCCTCATCGAAAATTGAGTAGCAAAGTATTTCATAATGGTATACAAATTGGTTTTATTCTTATGATTGAAAAAGATACATCCATCATTCCTGTTCATAAGGACATGCTAAGTACACTTAGTCTTGTCTTAACCTATACTTTAAAGTCTTATTATCCTGATTTTTTTCAGGGTCCTAGCCCATATCAACAGATTCTTTATGATATGTTAATAGGTACCCCGATTTCAGAAATTTCACCTCGCCTAAGAAACATGTCTTTTCCAGAACAAATGACCACTGTTTTTATCATTCCGACTCAATATTTTGGCAGAGTCTATTTAAGAGATCATATAAGCAAAGCTTTAAAAAGAGCAATTCCTGAAATTCACGTAACCTATCATAAAAATGGTATTGCTGCCGTGATAGGATTTGATGACTCCGTTGAATTGCCACAAAATATCTTTTTAGCATTAGAACAGTTTGCAATTCAAGAACACGTTAAGATTGGTATTGGTAATGCATTTTCTAATATAGAAAGTTTTACAAGTCATTTTGAACAAGCCTATCAAGCTTTAGAAATAGGTCAACGCTTTGATCCTGACAAATTTGTCTACCGATATGTTCATTATCAAATATTTTCCCTATTTTATGAAGTTCATGATCCTGATATCCTTGGCAGTTTTTGTCATCCCGCCCTTGCTATTTTACGTCAATACGACTTAAAGAATAATACACAACTATACGATACATTGCATGTTTATCTCGATTCTGGCTGCAGTATCAAAGATGCTGCCGCTATCCTTTACATTCATCGAAATACTTTTGTCTACCGACTTAATAAAATTGCTGAAATCTGCGAAATTGATTTAAAAGACACGAATACTTGCCTACTCCTGCGTCTTTCATATCTTATAGATAAATTTAAGGGATTAGATTAGTTATAAAAAACAGTTAAACTTTATTAATAGCTTAATCATTTAAAAATCAAGTTCAATAATTTGATTTTGTTTGAGGCTGTTTTGAACATCGATGATTCTTTGATTCTTACTACCACGAAATGCTAAGGATGTTTTAACGATTCTCAATCTCAATGCCATAGAGTCTTATTTGGAGTAATCAAAACACGATAAATATTAGCATTTAGCTAACAAAATCTAAAAAGGGTTTACAGAATTTAATTATAATCTGTAAGCCCTTTAATTATTTTCACTTTAATTTCAATAAATTTTATAATAATTGATTAAAATTTCTGTTATTTATTCATGCTACGTATATGAGACACATGTATCCGTTTTGTCTTCATCATCTGTCTCAGCTTCAACTTCTTTGATCACACATTCATTTCCTTTGACCAGCCATGTATAGCCGCTGTGGCAGTATGGACATTCTTTGCCATACCGTACAGTTGGATATGTATGGTCACAATCACCGCATACCGTTACCGCAGGAATAATCTCCAGCTTCAGTTCACATTGTTCCAGCAAAGGATGCTTGACACGAAAGTAATTCCAACAGTCCACGAAGAGATCTGTAACAATACCGCTCACTTCTCCGACCTGCAACGTCACAGATCCATACTTAGTGATGTGCTGTTCAGGTGCAATCTCATCTAATGTCTTTGCCAGATGTGTGACAATTCCCATTTCATGCATACAGATACCTACTAATGCTTGAAGAGAATCTTCATCTGACGCTTTGCAGCATATGGAGCAACGAGCTTCAACTTATCCTCGCAGCGTATCATTCTGGAAGCATCCGGCAGATCTCTCTCCAAGTGAATGGCGTCAAATTCGCACCTTGTTGTACAGAGTCCACAGCCAATACAACGGTTCAAATCAACGACCGTAGCACCGCAACTCAGGCATCTTCCTGCTTCAACCTTGACCTGTTCTTCAGTGAGTGGAAGATTTGGATCAGCGAATACATCATCCTGCTTTTTGATACCAGGGATTTGACGCTTTGCATTGTCATATCCTTCAATAACAATAATATCCTTATCCAGTTCAATGAACTCACGCAGATCTCTGCCGATTGTCAAAGACTGACCAGGTTGAACATAACGATGCATTGACTCAGAAGCCTTCTTACCATCAGCAATAGCATCTATTGCAAACTGTGCACCATGATAGATATCACCACCAGCGAAGATATCAGGCTGTGATGTCTGGTAAGTCACCGCATCCGCAATGATACAACCATTCTTTCTCAGCTCAACATTCTCGCCCTTGAGCATATCGCCCCATACAGAACTCTGGCCAATTGATTCAATGACTGTAGCACCACTCATTGTAATTGTTTGGCCTTCATCATAGAGAGGAGAGAATTTACCCTCTTCATCATAGACTCTTGTACACTTCTTGAAGACAACACCAGTCGCTTTACCATTTTCAACAAGGATTTCCTTTGGACCCCATCCATTATAAATGACAATACCATCCTGTCTGGCAAGCTCGACCTCTTCATCGCTTGCTGGCATTTCCTTCTCGCCCTCCAGACACAGCATTGTCACTTTGCCATCTGTCAATCTCGAGGCTGTGCGAGCAACATCAACTGCCACATTTCCGCCACCAACGACAACAACATCACCAACAATGGGTGTGTGTTTCTGGGTCGTACGATTCAGGAAGGATACTGCAGATTCAACACCTTCTGCATCTTCTCCAGCAATATTCGCCTTTCTGCCACCACATAGACCAATGGCCAGATAGAATGCTATATATCCATCATCACGCAGCTGTTGAATGGTAACATCTTTACCAACTTCAACACCGCACTTGAATTCAATTCCCATTTCTTTAAGGATATCAATCTCTGCTTCCAGAACACTCTTCTCCAATACAAAGTTAGGAATACCGTTCATCAGCATGCCGCCTGGTCTTGATTCCTTTTCATAGACGGTAACATCGTAGCCTCTTTCTCTGAGGTAGTATGCGCAGCTCATTCCAGCTGGACCTGCACCGATGACTGCCATCTTGTAGTCCTCGCCCCACAGTCCGCCATGATCTGTTTCACACAATGGGATATATCTCTTATCTGCATGCAGTTCCTGCAGAGCAATGAATTTCTTGATCTCATCAATTGCGACCGGCTTATCAATCGTTCCTCTTGTACATGCCTGTTCACAGCGCTTATTGCATATTGCACCACATACATAAGGGAATGGATTATCCTGCTTGATCAGTTTCAGAGCATCCATGTATCTGCCTTCCGATGCCATCTTGATATAGCCTTGTGAAGCTAAGTGGGCTGGGCAGTTCGTCTTACATGGAGCAGTACCTGTGTCATAGCAGTTGATCTTAGCATCTTCACGATAATGAATATTCCAGTTATCAGCTGTCCACTTCATTTCATCTGGAAGCTGAGTCAATGGATAATCAATTTCACCATTCTTTGTGCATAACTTCTGGCCAAGTTTTGCAGCTCCGACTGGACACACTTCTACACATTTTCCGCAGGCAACACACTTTGTCTTATCGACATGTGCACGATATGCCGAGCGAGACATATTCGGCGTATTATACAGCTGCGAGGTACGGATGGCATTACATACACCCGGTGCGCAGTTGCATAGACCAACGATCTTTTCTTCACCATCAATATTCGTTGTCTGATGAAGAAAGCCGTGTCTCTCACTGCGTTCACAGACTGCAATCGCTTCTTCTTTTGTAATATAGTGACCGCGTCCTGTATTGACGCACCATTCCGCCAAATCACCTAGACCAATACAGCATTCCTGTTCAACCGAACCATCACCTTCACCACGCATAGCCTGCTGACGCCGGCATGTGCAAACACCGATCGACAGCTTTCCTTCATACTTGTCCAGCCAATGTGATACATGTTCAATCGGTATCGAATCGTTGACCGCTTCAATTGCCTTCTCAACTGGAATGACATGCATGCCAACACCAGCTCCGCCAAGCGGTACCATCGGAGTAATTCCTTCCAGTGGCATCTGCGTCATTAGATTAAAGAATGTTGCAATATTAGGATGCTGCTTCACCAGTTCATCATTCATCATCATGAATTCGGCAATGCCCGGCACAAAGATTGGTACATCATATTGGATATGATGATCTTCATTCTCACGGTTTGTTTCTATGACACCGATCCATGCTAAATGATCCAGCATCTTCTTTGCATCTTCGCAGGACATATTGTTTCTTTCAGCAATCTCTTCCAACTGCAAATTCACTCTTGTCTTCTTGAAGCTCAGCAACATCTTCGCTTCTTCTTTGGTCAGCACTTCATCCAGACACCATACCTCCGGATCATCCGGTTTGATTGTATGGGTCAGTTTTGCAACATAACGGTCAGTGATCATGCCGGCCAAAGCAATAATGATTTTTTCCTTTTCTGGATCTGGGGCTACATAGTTTGCATCAGGCTTATAGTCCCTCTCATTGACCATTCTGTTCTTTTGTTCTTTCATTTCAATCTTCTTTCCATTGTTTGACTTCAGTTCTTAACCAATTATTCCACGCATCCACACCTTCACCGCTCTTAGCCGAGAGAGGGAAGATCTGAATCCCTGGATTTAATCTTTTTACATGTTTGATACATTCTTCTAATGAGAAGGTAAAGTAAGGCAGTGCATCTATTTTTGAGATGACTAATACATCACTTGTAGAGAACATCAATGGATACTTGAGTGGCTTGTCATCCCCCTCCGGTACACTAAGAATCATGACATTCTTGCCTGCACCTGTATCAAATTCTGCCGGACAAATCAGATTGCCTACATTTTCCAAAAAGATCAAATCCATATCTTTCTGTTCCATTGCGTCCAATCCTGCCTGGGTCATGCCTGCATCCATATGACACATGCCGTCGGTATGTACCTGGATACTGTGGGCACCAAGTGTTTCAATTCTCTTCGCATCAACATCAGAGTCAATATCCGCTTCCATGACTCCAATATTCATTTCATCTTTCAATGACCTTATGGTAGAGCTTAACAGCGTTGTCTTACCAGAACCAGGTGAGCTCATCAAGTTGATTAGCAGTGTTCCCTGCTTCTTCATTGCGATGCGCATTGCATCTGCATCACGGTCATTTGAGGCGGTTACACTTTCATGAAGTTCTATGATCTTCATAAGCTCTTCCTCCATTCTTCAACAGCATTTATCAGCCAGTCTGTCCAAGCTTCAAATCCATCGCCATTGAGAGCAGAGATACGGAATGTCTGAATATCAGGATTCAGTTGCTTCGCCCTTTCTTCTGCCAAAGCAGGATCATAATCAAAAATTGAAGCTGTATCAATTTTATTCTCAAGCATGACATCACTGACTTGGAAGATCAAAGGATACTTCAGAGGCTTATCGTCGCCTTCTGGTACACTCAGTATCATGACCTTCTTAGCAGCACCGACATCAAATTCAGCCGGACATACGAGATTGCCTACATTCTCCAAGAAGATAATATCCAGATCATCTATGCCCATTTCTTCAAGGCCCCGTCTAGTCATATCAGCATCCATATGACAGCTTCCGCCCGTATGCAGCTGAATGACTCTGGTGCCTGTATCCGCAATTGTCTTTGCATCTACATCACTGTCCACATCCGCTTCCATAATACCAATCCTATATTTTTTTTGGAGAGCCTTGATTGTTCTGACAAGTACAGTCGTCTTGCCAGCCCCGGGTGAAGACATCAAATTGACCATAAAGACCTTCCGTGCTTTTAATTGTTCACAGACTTTCTCGGCCTGTATGTCATTATCTGCTTCGATGCGTTCTTTCGTCTCAATGATTTCGTATCGATCCATTTATAATTCTCTTTTCTAAAAGTATTACAAATATTATTCTACAACTTTGAGAATTCATGAACAACTTTTGTTTGGAATCAGCCCTACTACAAACATAATGGTTTGTTTGGTCTACATGTGCATGCATAGATAGATCTCACAAAATTAACTTTCAAAAAAATCATCTCTTAAAATTTATAAAGGTACGTATTATTGCAAGTCTCTCTTGAGGCTTTCGATGATATTGGTTTTTCTTGCTCTACCCATTGAAAATAAGATAATGGAAGCGGCGATTATAAGTATATAAAACTGTGATTGTATAGCTTTGTTTTTTAGCATCACGAATTTCTTCGAGTATACCAGATTCATCCTCTTGCAAAGGCGAATTTTGAAAAAGACTGTTTTGCGGCAGATCCTGTTCAGAGTTGCTGTCTTTAAAATAGCGATAGCCTAAATCGAAATCAACTTCATCCTCTTCAAAATCAGTAAAGCTTGCGTTTCGCCTGTCGCGCTAATGACAACAAAACCTTCTTTTTTTAAAAAAGTGGTCAATTCAATAATTAAATCAAAATCATCTTCAACTAATAGTATTCTTTCATTCATAGGTTAAATGATAGCATATTTATAAATGCAGAATGAAGAATCTATCCCCCGAATTTATGAGATTTAATATCGTGGAAGTTGAGAAAGATAATCTACTTTATATTCCATCTATTTGAGATCTATCCTGCCGTCCATGCATGAGTCTTCTAATCTCAACCGTATTTTCAAAAACGGCATAATATAGTACAAACCCTTTAACAGGAACTTTTCTTATTTCGTTTCTCATAGGCCTTGTTGTCTGATAAAGTTCGTTTGCATAGGGAAGCTTTGCAACACGCTGAATGACTGCATCCAGCTCATCTAGCAAATCATCTGCAGCCTGAGGTGCATCTAATCTTTCTGCAATATAATCGACCGCCTCTAGAATATCTGTATTAGCAAGTGGCAAATACACAATCTTATGCACGCTTCTTCTTACCTTCCTGAATATTTTTCAGATGTAACCTAGCCGATTTCATAACATTATCATGGCTAATACGTTCACTGGTTTCAAGTGCCTGAATCTCAGCTTCACGAAGCTTGTCGTATACTTGGCTTTCATATAGGCCTTCCTCATAAGATTCCATAGACATAACAACGATAGAACCAGATCCGTTTTTAGTGAGGAACACAGGTTCTTTGCTAGATTGAACATCCTTAGTAATTTCTGTAAAATGATTTCTCAAATCTGATACGGGTCTAATTCTTTTCATAATATTATCCTCCTTAGCATTATTATATACATAATTATGCTATATAATCAAATGATGAAAATTATATTTTTTAGCAGATAGAATTTTTAAGTTTACAAAATATGTTCTACAATTTGATTTTGTTTGAGGCTGTTTTGAACATCGATGATTCTTTGATTCTTACTACCACGAAATGCTAAGGATGGGTCTTTTAAATTTTCAATAAATAAACCATCAACTAAGACATCTACTAATTTTAATAATTCTAATCTTTGCGAATCAGCTAAAATTTGTTCATAAGTGTATCCACTATATAACCAAATATCTTTTTTCAAATTATTAAACTCTAAATACGTATGAAGTCTTTCAATAATTGGTATCAGGCCCTCACAATTTTGCATGGGCTCACCGCCTAATAAGGTTAAGCCATTTATTTGAGGCAGACTCATTTGTTCTTGCAATTGTTTTTCAATAGCTTGATTCCAGGCTTCACCATATTTAAAGTTTTGGTAGTCCTGATTAAAGCAACCAGGACAATTATGTCTGCAGCCTGAAACAAAAAGGCTGCAGCGAATTCCTGTACCATTAGCGATATCATAAGGTCTAAATTGCGCAAAATTCATTTTTCCCTACCTTAAATATGCAAAACTCTAGCAGATATTTCTTTTGTTCTGCCTTCATTCCAAAAATTTTCTCCTAAATAGCCACAAGTTCTACGAATGACTGTTAAATCTTCACGCTTTGTATTATGACATTTGGGACATTCCCATTCTCCATCCTCATTCACTTTGATTTCTCCTTGAAAACCACAATGATGACAAATATCGGATCGAGTATTAAATTCAGCATACATAATATTATCGTAAATATATTCCATAATATTTAATATAGCTGGAATATTATTTTCCATATTAGGGATTTCCACATAGCTAATCATGCCACCAGTTGATTTTTCTTGAAATTCTGCTTCAAAATGGAATTTAGAAAAGACATCAATTTTTTCCCTGACATCAACATGATAGCTGTTGGTGTAATAGCCTTTATCTGTAATATTAGGAATAGAGCCAAAGCGTTTTTTATCAATATCGCAAAAGCGATGAGTCAATGATTCGGCTGGCGTTCCATAAACAGCAAATTGAACATGCGTTTCTTTGGTCCACTCGTCTTTCTTTTGATTGAGCATAGCCATAATTCGCATAGCAAAATCTTTACCTTCTGATTCTGTATGAGAACAACCTTTAACTAACATAGAGCTTTCATAAATGCCAATATAACCAATCGTCAAGGTTGAGTAACCATCCATTAAATATGGTTTTATCGATTCACCTGGTTTTAATCTGGCAAGCGCTCCGTCCTGCCAATGAATTGGGGAAACATCCGAAGTCACTTTTGATAATCTTTCGTGACGAACCATTAAGGCTTTTTTTAATATTTCCAAACGTTTATCTAATAATTTAAAGAATTTTTCTTCATCCTTTTCTGATAAAATTGCAATTTGTGGTAAATTGATCGTCACAACCCCTTGATTAAAACGGCCATCAAATTGATACTCACCATTTGCATCTTGCCAAGGTGTTAAAAAAGCACGGCAACCCATCGGACTAAAAACATTGCCTTGATAGATTTTACGCATCCTTTTAGAGCTTATATAATCAGGATACATACGTTTTGCAGAACATCTGGCAGCCAATTCTGTCAAATAATAATATTTTGAATCAGGATAAATATTATGCTCGTCTAAAACATAAATTAATTTAGGAAAAGCTGGTGTAACATAATGTCCCGAAGCATCTTTAACACCTTCCATTCTTTGTTTTAGAATTTCTTCTGTAATCATAGCCGCTTCTTCAGCATATTCTCCGTCTGGATCAAAATGCATAAATAATGTCACAAAAGGAGATTGGCCATTTGTAGTCATCAGCGTATTGATTTGATATTGAATTGTCTGTACACCATCTTTAATCTCTTTTTTTGTTCTTTTTTGTGCAATTTTAATTGCAGCAGCCAAGTCCGGTTGATTCAGATGATAAATTTCTTCTTGTTCTTCTAAGACCTGTTTCAAATATTTTTGATAAGATTTTCGCACATAAGGCGCTAAAATTTGATCGATACCATTGATGGATTGCCCACCAAATTGACTGCTGGCCACTTGCGCTATTATTTGTGTCGTAACGGTACAAGCGACTTGAAAAGATTTTGGTGTATCAATCTTTTTGCCATTTATCATGGTGCCATGATCTAACATATCTTTGAGATTGATTAAGCAGCAATTAAACATCGGCTGTATTAAATAATCAAGATCATGTACATGGATGACTCCAGATTCATGTGCTTCTAAAACTTCAGTAGGCAAGATCAATCTTTTGGCAATATCTTTAGAAATTTCACCCGCAATTAAATCTCTTTGTGTNGAAATAATTGTCGCGTTTTTATTTGAATTTTCATCGCGAAGATTCGTATCTGTTTGTTGTAAAATCGCATTGATAATCGGATCTGTCGTATTTGTCTGACGCTTATAAGCCTGAACAGATTTATAACTTTCATAGGCTTTAGCCGTGGAAGGATTATTTTTTTCAATTAAAGCATAATAAACTAAATCTTCGATTTGATAAACAGATATTTCATTTTTCCCTGTTTTTTCATTTTTCAGAAAAATTTCTTTAGCAATTTCTTCCGCTTGATTTTCGACAAATTCACCTTGTGGCGATTGCATCGCTTGTTTAATAGCAATGACAATTTTATTTTGATCAAAATCTACAATCTGTCCGTTTCTTTTAATAACTTGCATTTTATTCTCCTTTACAATTAAAAACAGACATGATTCAAGGATAAAAAAAGGAAACCAAAAGAATGCTGGTTTCCTGAGAATAAACACAATTATTCAACAACATCCCCTAAATCACGAAGGAATTTTTGTTTTATTTGAGTAGGCATTCGGACTGATCCTTAAAAGGAAATACCGTAGCGGCTCTGCATAGGATTCTCACCTATTTCCCCTAATTCAAATAATTAAAAATATATTTTAATGTTTCAATGGGTCTTATATTAGTATGTAAATTTTTTAAAGTCAATATAAGAATCAATATATTGTAGATTTAACTGCTTTGTAATACAAGATATAGGTCATTAATAAAGGATTCACTATTTTATTAATTCCTCTGTTCTTATAGATGTAATATCCTGTTTAGTGAAAATAGTTTTTCAACAAATCTTAATTCTTTTAATTATAGTCGATGTTTGATTCGCATATAAAAAACGACCAATTGATATTTCAACTGATCGTTTATTTTTTAAGTTTGATTACTCAATTAATGGTTTTCAAATATATTTACTCATTATTTTTTAATTTTTCCTTTTTGAATTCTAATAATGAGAATTACTACAGCTAATGCTAATAAAATACCAGCAAAGAGAAACATTGGGATTGAATTTTCACCCGTTATTGGTTTTGTCGTTGCTTTTGTTGTTGTAACAGGTTTGATAATTTCTGTCTTAGTTGGTTTTGTTTCAGATGGTTTTGTTTCTGTAGGTTCTGGTTTTGTTGGCTCAGTTTTTTCAGGTTCTTTCAAAGCATTAATAATCGTGATAACATTATCCTTCACTTCATAAGAAGCAACATACCCTTCAGGAACCACTTCTTCAACCGTCCATTTGTAATCGGTATTTAAGTTTTCCCAAGTATAAGTCCAATCATTATCTTTACTTAATTCAACACTTTTTTCAACAACATCATCTTTAAGTAGATTGACCGTGATTTTATCTGGATGATTGACATTTTTATCTTGCCATATCTTTTCAACAGTTAAAGAAGTTTCGTTATAGCCTTCAAAGACAAATACCCAATCTACTTCACCAATGCGATCCATATACTCATTGCCTAATTCAATCGGAACTTCCAAATCAACTTTTAACGAAAGGACCTCATTTTGAGCTAAACTTCCAAGATAGACATTATCAGCTAGTCCATTCAATTGATCAGGAGAACTCTCATAAATTAGTTCACTGCCATTCCAGACTTTCATTGAAAGTTGGGAAAGAAAATCAAACATATACTCTAAATCGGTAACAGGTACTTGATTTCGACTATCAGCTTGAAGTTCTTTTAGAACTTCTGCACTAATTGGGTTATCATT
>JGI24707J26582_10003169_pt1 | contig 11991 bp, 12 predicted proteins | sample BioPla1DNA1_FD_26582 | JGI IMG/M metagenome (IMG submission 26582) | reverse complement strand
GAATATTGACATCCTACATAGTTTTATCTTTGGGGAGGAAGAAGCTGTAGAGGGAACGGCTGATTATTAAATTAAAATGGCTATTGCAAACGGTACAATAACCGTTTACAATAGCTTTTTTAAGTGAAAGTTATATTCATTGGCTTGCTATCATATAATTATATGTCCCGGTTTGGATAAGCCTAGCTGGAGTATATCTTAGATAGTGAGTGATAATATAATGAATACCTTAGATTCCTTTCATGAACTGGAAGATCATGGCCGAAGTTTCGTAGGCAAATTGATGAATGGTCAATTTCTAATTCGGTTTATTTTTCTTTGCTCATTCCTTGTAACCGTCTATATTACAGGCTTCGAATTAAAATTACTAAACACACAACTTTTATTAAGGGAAATCAGTTGCGAAGGTATGGATTATGAGGCCTTTCGAGATGTTCAGGTAGATCTTGCAATCCTAGAAGAAGCAGACCGGAAGGTAGACCAGATTCACAAGAAACATGAAATTTTGAAAAATCACCCTTACATAAATCGAATTGGTTATGTTACATTATCAATGCTAATATCTAATTATAATCCTGATACGATTGCTCCAATCGATGAATTTATCTTCCTTCGTGGTATCGGAAGCTTGAGTGGCACGGATGTGTTTCAAGAGTTATATGGATACTATGATGCAATCTTGTCTGATCTTGCATATTTCCCTGTTCCAAAGATGGAGAATGGGGAAGAGGATGTCCACTATGTGGATACTTGGTATGCTTTACGGAAATATGGAGGAAGGCGTAGGCATGAAGGTACGGATCTAATGGCAAGCAATAATAAGAGAGGATATTTTCCGGTAATAAGTATGACCGATGGTATAGTTGAGAATATTGGATGGCTTGAAAAAGGTGGAAACCGTGTTGGAATTCGATCAAGCTCTGGAGGATATTTTTACTATGCCCATTTGGATTCCTACGCCCCTGAATTAAAGCAAGGGGATGAAGTTATTGCAGGGCAATTGCTTGGTTTTATGGGTGATAGCGGTTATGGGAGTGAAGGAACCGTTGGGCAGTTTGATGTCCATCTACATGTGGGAATATATGTTGATACGGATATGGGTGAATTGAGTATCAATCCATATTGGATAATGAAAATGCTGGAGCAAAACCGCATCAGTTATCATGGTTCTAAAAAAGAATGAAAAAACTTTTATATTGTTCCACTTCTATGGTATAATTACAAAGATAATGCACGAAATTAATGTTAAGAACATTTTATTGAAAATGTGAGTTTGATAAATAATTGGATTAGGACATGCTTAAAGGAAGGCTATGAAATGAAAGTATATTTAGATAATTCAGCAACTACACAGGTAACGGAGAGTGTCCGCGATAAGATGGTAAAGGTAATGTATGAGGATTATGGAAATCCTTCCTCCATGCATCTTATGGGGCTAGATGCTGAGAAGTATATGAAAGAAGCAGCCTCTATTATTGCTGGAAGTCTTAAAGTAGAACCCAAAGAGATTATTTTTACATCGGGAGGAACGGAAGCGAATAATCTTGCTTTAATCGGAACGGCTCTAGCGAATAAACGTAAGGGTAAGCATATAATAACTACCCGAATTGAGCATCCATCCGTTCTTCAGCCATTGGTTTTTCTAGAAGAGAATGGATATAAGATTAGTTTTATTCCTGTTGATCAAACAGGTAAGATCAAAAAAGATAAGCTATATGAGTTGATACAGGAAGATACGCTCCTAGTGTCGATGATGTATGTGAATAATGAAATTGGGGTAGTACAGGATATAGAGGAGATTGTTAAGGAACTAAAAGCAAGAAAAAAGGATATTCTTATTCATGTGGATGCAGTTCAGGCATTTGGCAAGTACCGCATCTATCCTAAACGAATAGGAATTGATCTGCTAACTTTTAGTGGCCATAAGATTCATGGTCCTAAAGGAAGTGGTGCTCTTTATGTGAATGAGAAAGTTAGGNTAAGTCCTCTTATGTTCGGGGGAGGGCATCAAAGAGGTATGCGTTCTGGTACCGAGAATGTTCCAGCTATAGCAGGTTTNGGACAAGCAGTATTAGAGCTTTATATTAATTTTGATGAGAAGATAAACCGAATGTATGAATTAAAGCAATATTTTCTTCAGAAGGTAAGTACTCTGCCAAATGTAACTATCAATGGGCTCCCTAAGGAATGTACCGATGCTTTTGAGATGGAACATATTCGCAAAACAGCGCCGCATATCATGAGTGTTAGTTTTGATGGGGTTCGAAGCGAAGTTCTATTGCATGCTCTTGAGGATAGGGGAGTATACGTATCCGCAGGATCTGCTTGTAGTTCTAATCATCCTCAGCCGAGTGTAACTTTGATTGCTATAGGTTTGCCTAAGCATCTTATGGATTCCACTCTTCGATTTTCTATGTCTGATAAGACAACTAGGGAAGATATTGATTACACTTTGGAGCAGTTGAAAGAGTTAGTACCATTGTTGCGTAGATATACTAGAAAGTAATAAGTAAATTATTAAATAATAAAAAATAGAACCTTTATAAATTACAGGAGGATGAAAAATGTTTAAGGCATTTTTGATTAAATATGCGGAAATCGGATTAAAAGGAAAGAACCGATTTCTATTTGAGAATGCTCTGCGGGATCGTATTCAAGAAGCATTAAACCCGTTTGGCGTTTTTAAGGTAAGTAAGGAGCAAGGAAGAATTTTTGTTGAATGTCCGGATGGTTATGACTATGAAGAAACTGTGGATGCTTTGAAAAAAGTGTTTGGTATTTCTTCCATTTGTCCAGTGGTTGTTCTTGATAGTAGTAAATGGGAAGACTTAACTTCTGGAGTTGGTGATTATATAGAGGCAATGTATCCAGATCGACATATAACATTTAAGGTGGAAGCAAAGCGTGCGGATAAGAGCTATCCTAGAACTTCACCTGAGATATGTGCCGATATGGGTGCTTATCTTCTTGGTCGTTTTCCTGAGATGAAGGTGGATGTCCATGAACCTGAAGTAAGGTTTACCATAGAGGTACGTACAAGATCCTATGTTTATTCCATTAATATTCCAGGACTTGGAGGTATGCCGGTTGGAACTAACGGAAAAGCTATGCTATTATTATCGGGAGGTATTGATAGCCCGGTTGCTGGATATATGATAGCTAAAAGAGGGGTTAGCTTGGTAGCTACCTACTTCCACGCACCACCATATACCAGTAAAAGAGCTAAGCAAAAGGTGGTTGAGTTGGCAGGGAAGATCTCTAAGTATGCTGGTAAAATAAAACTCTATGTCGTTAATTTTACAGACATTCAATTATATATCTACGACCAATGTCCTCATGAGGAGCTTACTATTATCATGCGAAGATATATGATGAGNATCGCTGAGCAATTGGCAGAAAAAGAAGGCTGTCTTGGATTGATTACAGGCGAGAGCATTGGCCAGGTTGCAAGTCAGACTATGCAAAGCTTAGCAGCAACCAATGAGGTATGTAATATGCCTGTTTACCGCCCTCTAGTTGCTTTTGATAAGCAAGATATAGTGAAAGTTGCAGAGAAGATAGATACCTTTGAAACCTCGATCCAGCCATTTGAAGATTGCTGTACGATTTTCGTGGCCAAGCATCCGGTGATAAAACCTAACCTTAAGACCATTAATCGCTCTGAGAGGAAATTGGAAGAGAAGATTGATGAAATGGTGGAAACTGCGTTAAATACGGCAGAAGAGATTATTGTGGGAAAATAATCAAATAAAGAAATATATTTTGATAACAAGATAGAGTTTCGCTCGCGAAACTCTAGTGCCGAGCGAGGTCGGCATAGCAGACATAATACATTACATGCGAGTGCAGCACCCTAATGTGAACTTCGTTCACATATGCGGAGCGTTTTTTATTGAATAGGAATTGCAGAGCAATTTCCTATTCAATAAAATAGGGTTGTCAATTGACAACCCTAAGTAAGTACACAGTTTTTCAGATTTATTCAACGATATATGGCTTTAACGTTGTAAGGATTTGATCCAAGTTTTCTTCACTATGGATATTTAAGTCGATATTTTGGGATAAATCAAGGCTGAAAATCCCCATAATCGATTTTGCATCTATCACGTATCTTCCGGAAACTAAATCAAAATCGGAATCAAATTTTGTAACATCGTTAACGAATGCTTTAACCTTATCAATTGAATTTAAAGATATTTTAACTGTTTTCATAGTAACAAATTCCTCCTTCATTTTGTATATGTATATACTATATTTTAACATATTAAAAGTCAATAGACAATGTTCATAAAAATGAGCGAAAAACTTGTATAAAGAGAAGATTAAGGAAGCTTGGGAATAGGGATAAAGCGATATAAAATAGAAATTGAATTGTTGTTAAATTGTAAGAAAGGATAAGTTAAGATAAATGAAAAAAACAGCGGCATTTTTAAGCCTTGGTTGCAAAGTGAACTCCTATGAAACAGAGGCTATGCGGGAAAGTTTTGTTTCAGCTGGATATGATATAGTTGACTTTAAGGAGTTGGCAGATGTCTATGTAATTAATACATGTACGGTAACTAATATCGCAGATCGCAAATCACGTCAGATGCTGCATCAAGCAAAGAAGAGAAATCCAGAGGCGATTATTGCAGCAGTTGGTTGTTATGTACAGGCTTCTGAGGAAGCTTTGCTTGAGGATAGCAGTGTTGATATTGTGGTTGGTAACAATAAAAAATCGGATATCGTTACCCTGGTTGAGCGTTACCAAGAGAGTAGAAATAAGGAAGAACTTGTAGTGGATATCAATCAGGAAAGAGAATATGAGAATCTTATGGTAAGTTCTACAATGGATAAAACGAGAGTGTTTATTAAGATTCAAGACGGCTGTAATCGTTTTTGTTCCTACTGCATCATTCCCTATGTCCGGGGTAGAGTTCGAAGCAGGGATTTTGAAGATATCCTAGCGGAGATAAAAGAATTGGCTGATAAGGGGTATAAAGAGTTTGTATTGACAGGAATTCATATTTCTTCTTATGGTACAGATAAGAAAAATGCAGAGGATGAAGATGAGGAACGAATGCCTTTGGCAGAGCTTATTGTTGAGGTTGGTAAGATCGATGGTATTGAGAGAATTCGCTTAGGCTCATTAGAACCAAGAATTATAACGGAACCATTTGTGCAAAAGATTGCAGGTGTGAAACAATTCTGTCCACATTTCCATCTCTCTCTACAGAGCGGATCCAATTCCGTGTTGAAACGAATGAACCGCAAGTATTCTGCGGATGAATATTATGAGAAGGTACTTTTATTGAAGAAATATTTCGATAATCCAGCATTTACTACAGACATTATTGTAGGTTTTCCAGGAGAAACTGATGAAGAGTTCCAAGAAACGCTTGAATTTGTTAAAAAGATTGGTTTCTCTCAGATTCATGTATTTAAATATTCTCAAAGAGCAGGTACTGTAGCAGCTAAAATGCCAGATCAGATTCCTCAAATTAAGAAAAATGAACGAAGCAATGCATTAACCGAAGTAGCAACTGCTATGTCAAAAGAATATAAAGCCTTATTTAAGGGAAGAATCGAGAAGATTCTGATAGAAGAAGAAATCGAGATTGGTGATAAAAAGTATCAGATTGGACATAATGAAAGATATCTGAAACTTGCAATCGATAGTAATCATAATTATACAAATACGATTAAAGAAGCCAAGGTTATAAAGGATTTGACCGATGAAATATTGTATTGTGAAATAATTCATTGATATTTTGCTCTAAATATATTAATATAGTACTAAATGGATTCCTAATGATGGAAGGTAATGGTTCGTTCATTTTATAATAAAAGGAAGTGTTTCGATGCAAAAAATCAACAATACACAATATTTTAAAGTTCAAAAAGAGCCAGAAGTGTTTGTAAGAGATGTGATCCATTCCGTGTATGATGCATTATCTGAGAAAGGTTATAATCCTATGAACCAGATTGTTGGATATGTCATGTCCGGAGATCCGACTTACATAACAAGCCATAAAGGGGCTCGAAGTATGATTATGAAGGTCGAGCGAGACGAGATTATCGAAGAGTTACTACGTTTTTATATTGATAATAATATTAATAAAGCAAATACTGATAAGTAAGTTTAGCAACTAGGCATGCGTTATAAGGCTACTGGAATGCCTACGCCCAAAGTTTGCAGGCATTGAAGAAAGGCATGGGTATTGCTATGAGAATTATGGGACTTGATTATGGTTCCGTTACGGTCGGAGTGGCAATTAGTGATGAATTGCTACTGACAGCACAAGGAATTGAAGTTATACGACGCAAGCACGAGAATAAATTACGCCAAACATTGGCAAGGATTGAAGAACTGATCGAGGAATATAAAGTTGAGAAGATTGTTTTGGGATATCCAAAACATCTGAATAATACGGTTGGAGATAGAGCCCTAAAAGCAGAGGAATTTGGGGATAAACTAAAGAGACGTACGGGATTAGAAGTTATCCTATGGGATGAACGTTTGACAACAGTTGAAGCACATCAGATATTGGACCAAGGTGGTTTGGATTTTCGAAAAAAAGCTTTGGTTGTAGATAAAATAGCAGCAGTTTTAATTTTACAGAGTTATTTGGATAAACTAAGTCTAAGTAAGGAGACTTAAGTTTAATTTGATTGGTGTTCTTGATAAATTTGGAGGACAATTAATGGAAAGTAAAACAGATGAGATAATTTTTACCTCAGAGGATGGGGAAAAAGTTGTATTTCAAGTAATAGAACAGACCAGACTGGGAGGTACTAATTACTTATTAGTTACTACAAGTCAAGATGAAGATGAGGCGGAGGCACTCATTTTAAAGGATATCTCTGAGGAAACCGAGGAGGAAGCAATATATAATATTGTTGAAGATGATGATGAGTTGGAATCCGTAGCTCGTATTTTTAAAGAACTATTGGATGATATTCAGTTATTATAATTTTACCAAATTAATTTAAATAAAAAATAAATTATATTAAATGCATAGATAAATGATTAGATGAAAAAGGTGAGAATATGCCTGACAATCGAGAGCAGTTCAAGAATTTATTAAAACAGAACGGACTTAAAGTAACCAGTCAGCGAGTAGCTATACTGGAAGTGTTAAGTAGTAGACCGGGTGAACATTTAACCGCAGAGGAAATATACGACTTTGTTAGGGTGGAATATCCTGACATTGGTCTGGCAACTGTTTACCGAACGATTCAAATGCTATCGGAGCTTAATTTAATTGATAAACTGAACTTAGATGATGGTTACGTACGATATGAAATCAGTAAGTTTGACAAGGAGGAATCTTGTCACCATCATCATCACTTGATTTGCCTTGATTGTGGTAGTATTGGCACGTTTCAAGATGATCTGTTGGAAACACTGGAAACTCGGATCAAAGAACTCCTTGGCTTTGAAGTAGTAGACCATGAGGTGAAATTCTTTGGTCACTGTATAAAATGCAGGGGTGAATGAACGTACATTGAAATCTAATATTATATCATGCACTTAAATAATGGATAGGAAGATTACATAAAACCATTGGAGGTGCAATTTTGAAAGAAAAAGAACAGAAAAAGAAATTAAAAGCAGAAGTACAAGGTGTTAAGATAATTCCACTTGGTGGATTAGAGCAGATAGGGATGAACATAACAGCAATTGAATATGATAATAATATTATTGTCATTGATTGCGGTATATCCTTTCCTGAAGATGAAATGTTAGGAATTGACATGGTAATTCCTGATGTCACTTATCTCAAAGATAATATAGATAAAGTTAAGGGGTTTGTTATTACCCATGGCCATGAAGACCATATTGGAGCACTCCCTTATATATTAAAGGAGATTAACGTACCAGTCTATGGTACCAAACTGTCGATTGGACTGATTGAAAATAAACTTAAAGAAGCCAATATGCTAAGAAGCACCAAGCGGAAAGTGATTAAATATGGCCAATCCATTAATCTTGGTTGTTTCCGTATTGAGTTTATTCGAGTGAACCATAGTATTGCGGATGCAGCAGCGCTTGCTATTTACACACCTGCTGGGACTATCTTCCATACGGGAGATTTTAAAGTTGATTTTACACCGGTGTTCGGTACACCGATTGATCTAGCAAGAATTGGGGAAATAGGTAAAAAGGGAGTTCTCGCTCTTCTATGTGATAGTACCAATGTAGAGCGTCCCGGATATACGATGTCTGAACGGACCGTAGGAAAAACATTAGATAATATATTTGCGGATTATTCCAAATCAAGGATTATTGTAGCAACCTTCGCATCGAATGTTGATCGCGTACAACAAATTATTAATTCCGCTGTGAAACATAATAGAAAAGTGGTAATTGAAGGAAGAAGTATGATCAATGTCGTTACGACAGCTTCCGAAATTGGTTATATTAATATTCCGGATAATACGATAATTGAAATTGAACAAATGAAAAATTATCCTGATGAACAAATTGTTATGATTATGACAGGAAGCCAGGGAGAGTCCATGGCGGCATTATCCCGAATTGCTACTAATATTCATAGAAAAGTATCAATTAAGCCAGGCGATGTTGTAATCCTAAGTTCAAGCCCAATTCCAGGTAATGAGAAAGCAGTCTCTAAGGTAATCAATGAATTATCAATGAAGGGTGCTAAGGTGATCTATCAGGATACTCATGTATCTGGCCATGCTTGTCAAGAAGAGATTAAATTAATCTATTCCTTGTTAAAACCACAATACGCAGTACCTGTTCACGGCGAGTATAGACATTTGATACATCATGCTGAAGTTGCTGAATTAATGGGAATACCAAAAGATAATATATTCTTAATCAGCTCCGGTGATGTATTAACATTATCCAAGAATAAAGGAGCAGTTACAGGGAAGGTACCTGCACAGGGCATCCTAGTGGATGGACTTGGTGTTGGAGATGTTGGTAATATTGTACTTCGCGATAGACAACATCTATCAGAAAATGGATTGATTATCGTGGTAGTATCCTTAGAGAAACACAGCAATCAGGTTCTTTCAGGCCCGGATATCGTTTCCCGTGGTTTTGTATATGTTAGGGAATCCGAGAACCTTATGGAAGAGGCAAGAGCAGTTGTAGAAAAAGCGCTAGATAAAGCTTTGAGCAAGAACAATGCCGATTGGGGTAAGATAAAAGCTGAAATCAAAGATTCATTAAGTGGTTTTATTTGGAAAAGAACAAAGAGAAATCCAATGATCTTACCGATTATTATGGAAGTATAATTTTGCAAGAATTCTTTGATTTATTTTGAAAGAATGAAAAGGGAAGATAGTAAAGAGAGGTAGACAATGGCTACGAATTCTACATCAGTAAAAGCAACTTTGAAAATAACAAGCTTTATTATTCGCTTGTTAATGAATATAATGTTCTATATAATTGTGGTTTTCCTAATCATAAATATCAGTAGGGAAGCATTTCAATTCACCTATCAACTTTATGGTCCAGTAGCGATGGATGAAGAACCAGGAAGGGATATTATAATCCAAATTAAAAATGGCGAATCTAGCATGGATGTTGCAAGCAAATTAGAAGTATATCGTGCTATTGTTAATAAATACTCCTTCTATGCAAAAACAAAACTTCAAGATGCATCAATTATGGCAGGAACTTATGAGATAAATACCTCTATGACTTATGATGAAATTTTAGATATCATAACTGACTATTCGAAATCAATAGTACAGGATGAGAGTGTCCAACCAGAAAACTCAAATTAATTCTATAAATAAATTCAAATCCCCTCCTATTACGGAAGTAATCTACTGTTAGCAATTTCTTTAAAAAAAGGTGCTAATATGACGATACTGACGTAATATGTGGGGATAATTATTTGGTATCTAGCAAAAAATTGTATTATTTAATGTTTTGTATTATTACAGACAAATTAATAATACCAGGAAGGAACTTAAAGATAGTATGATTGTTAATGAAAGAATAGTAGATTATATTAATACTCTTGGAAAGGAACTGCCCCCGGAACTTCTATCTTTAGAGAAGGAAGCTTTAGAGAATAATGTCCCAATAATTAAAAAAGATACCCAGGGATTGCTTAGTTTTTTACTTCAAGTACATCAGCCTAAGAATATTCTTGAGGTCGGAACCGCTATAGGTTTTTCGGCCCTTTTTATGAGTGCAAATACAACTCCTGATTGTAGAATTACAACGATTGAAAAAGTGGCAATGCGATTGGTAGAAGCGGAAAAGAATTTAAATGATAANCGTTTTCCTAATAAAGATAAGATTTCTCTACTTAAAGGGGATGCATTGGTGGTCTTAAAGGATCTGGTCCAGGAAAAGAAAAGTTATGATTTTATTTTTCTTGATGCAGCCAAAGCTCAATATATGGCCTTCCTTCCAGAATTAATGAAACTTCTTCAACAAGGAGGAATGCTGGTTACCGACAATGTTCTTCAGGATGGTACAGTTGCTAATTCCAGATATAGCATTACGAGAAGAGACCGTACTATTCACGCTCGAATGCGTGAATTTCTTTACACAATTACCCATAGTGAGGGGCTTGAGTCTGTGATACTTCCTGTGGGGGATGGAGTGGCGATCAGTTATAAAAAATAGTATTATCTAATTTATATATGTTTCACAGCTTGTAGTTTAAGTATCTTGCTGTCATATTTTATCATTGAAACAATTGTTATATGATGTATAATATTAAGGAAACTAATAAAAAGCCATTGCTTAATGCATTTTGAGGCTATCGATACCCTAATCAGCTATTAATTGTTATAAGTAATAACAATTAACATTTAAAGGTATCGTTTAAGTATGTTTAAGTGTGATAGAAAGAGTGATTATTATGTTAGAAGATATAAAGAAACCAGAGTTACTGATTCCGGCAGCAAATTTGGAAGTACTTAAAATAGCTGTCATGTATGGTGCCGATGCCGTTTATATAGGTGGCGATATGTATGGACTTCGTGCCAAGGCTAAGAACTTTTCTTTGGAGGATATGAGAGAAGGAATTGCTTTTGCCCATTCCCATGGTAAGAAGGTTTATGTAACAGCGAATATTACCGCACATAATCAAGACCTGTCTGGTATACGTAAATATTTTAAAGAGTTACGTGCATTGGGAGAAAATCGACCAGATGCAATTATTGTTGCGGATCCTGGTGTATTTATGATTGCTAAGGAAGAAATTCCAGAATGTGAACTGCATATCAGTACCCAATCGAATAGTACAAATTATGAGACCTATCGTTTTTGGTATAATCTGGGAGCGACACGGGTGGTATCTGCTAGAGAATTGTCCTTAAAGGAATTAGAAGATTTGCGGGCGAATATTCCAGCAGATATGGAGATTGAGACCTTTGTACATGGTGCCATGTGTATAGCATACTCCGGAAGATGCTTACTAAGTAATTATTTCACTGGCCGTGATGCCAATAAAGGGGCTTGCACCCACTCCTGTCGTTGGAGATATCATATTGTTGAGGAAACTAGACCTGGAGAATATCAACCAATCGAAGAGAATGAAAGAGGAACCTATATCTTTAACTCCAAAGATCTCTGTATGATTGAATATATACCTGAGCTTGTTAGAGCTGGCATTAATAGCTTGAAAGTTGAGGGTAGAATGAAAACTGCTCTATATGTAGCTACTGTTGCAAGAACTTATCGTAAGGCAATTGACGAGTTCTTTGAGNATCCACAACTTTACGAGAAGAATAAGGCTTCGTATATGGAGGAGGTTAGTAAAGGAGTTCATCGTCAGTTTACCACAGGCTTCTTCTTTAATAAACCAACCCATGAAGATCAGATTTATGAGCATAATACCTATGAAAAAGCCTATACCTATCTAGGAACAATTCTTGGAGAGAAAGATGGCTTATATATGCTTGAGCAGAAGAATAAATTCTCCCTTGGTGAAGCAATTGAGGTAATCAAACCAAATGGTGATACCTTAGAAGTAACTGTAGTGAAAATTCAAGATGAGCATGGAGAAGAGA
>JGI24707J26582_10003167_pt1 | contig 11996 bp, 12 predicted proteins | sample BioPla1DNA1_FD_26582 | JGI IMG/M metagenome (IMG submission 26582) | reverse complement strand
ATTTTCTATTTTATTTTCAATTTCTATTGAAAATTCTTCTTCAGACAAAAATAAATTATTATCCATTAATTTTTCTAATAAACTTAATGTTTCTTCAATTTCTAGCCCTATGGTACTAAAGATACTTTCTTTTAATTCATTAGATTCCACATTTAAATCTTGTAATAAATTAAATAGGCTATATAGGCTTTGGAAAATTGCCATTACTTGTATTTCTATTTCATCAAGTTCCTCTAAGTTTTCAAGATTATTTAACTTTTTTGCATCCCTATTTGATTTTCCCTGAATTTCATAATTTCTGTTATTTTCCTTTTTAATTGTATCTACTGAATTTATTTCTTCTTTAGCTTCAATATTAGTATTATTAAATTTATCCTTTTGTCCTTCCAATATTTGCAAAAAATCCTTATTGGTTTTTTGGCTTTTGTATTTTGTATTAGATATATCACTGGATTTTACTTCTAGATTCTTAGGAATAATATTTAGACTAAACATTTATTCACCCCCTTCTAAAAATAATATTTATTATCTAACTAACATTTGAGTTAGTTTGGAGGCATCATTAGCATCCATTTCATTTATTATATTAGAAAGATTTTTATCTTGCATTTTAGAAAATATATCTACAATTATTGGTGCTGTAGTATTGTTNTTGATCATATTTTTAGCAATTTCAGCAGCTTTTTTAGGTTTCATATTTTCATATATAGATACTAAATCGTCAATTTTTTTATCATATTCCTTATTAATATCTTCTCCTTCTTCTCTTTCAGAAATATATACTTCATCTGTTCTAATTGTTGGTTTTGCTAGCTCCTGAGTTAAAATAGATGCTCTTCTATCGTTCATATTGTCCATTATTTTTGCCAAAGATTTATTTCCTAATTTTGATAATACATCTACCATAATAGAGGCATCTGAAATTTTAAACACTGGTTCAGCTTGAATTTCTAATATGGTAACAGTAGAATTATTGTTTAACATTTTTTCAGCAATTTTGGCAACTTTATCTGATCTCATTTTTTCATATATAGATACTAAATTATTTACCTTCGAATTATACTCTCCAATAAAGTCCATAGATTTTCCAATTTCTTTTGTAATGGTTTCTTCGCCTAATAATTGTTCTTCTGTTTTTATAGCGGTAAATAGTTCTTGAATAAACTCCTCATTGTCCACATTAGACAATATTTCAGCGGATTTTAAAATAGGCATATTTTTGTATATAATGGCTAACTCTTCAATGGTATATTTTTCTGTGTTCCCAATTTCTTCCACAGCAAGATTTATTGGTTTTGCCTCATATAAACTAGACAGTTCTTCTAATTTTGATTGCTTTGTCCTTTTAGCCAGTAATTTATTTTCAATGCTATTCCTTTTACTAGAGTTTAAGGAATAAAGTACCTCTTCTCTTATGCTATCATCTATGTAGAATAAAATATCAACAGCTTGATTTTCATCCATATAAGTAAACACATAGGGTAAATTGTCCCTAAAATTTTGATCTTTAGCAAATCTTTTTTCTATTTCATTTATAATGGTGAAAAAATCTCTACCTTCAAATCTTTCAGCCTCTCCCATAAGTAAAGATTCTTTTTCAAATTGAATTTCATCATAAATAGAAACTAGTAGGTCTCTTCTCAATTCAATTTTTCTAACAAGTTCTATAACTTCAGCAGTTTTAGAAGAAGAAATAGAATTCATCAATTTTATTATATCTTGATATAGCTTATCGTCTTCTTTTTTTATAATATATAATTTATCTGCTGCAACACTAGGTTCTAAGGATAAATAATAATCTGCTAATTCTGATTTCATCATTTGTCTTTCTTTTTCAGTAGGAGAGTTTCTAAAATATCCTCCTATAAATCCAGGCATTCTTTCCAATAGAGTGTTGATTTTAGTCTTGAAAGTTTTATTATTCATATATAATAAAGATAATATAATTAAGGGTATAATTACAAATATTATTAGCAAAATATTCCTCGTTTTTTTAGTTTTATTTTCATTTATTCTATCTGTGTTCTCCATAATTTCTCCCCCTATTGTTGGGTACTGGTTCTAAAATTTACTATAGTATCTACTTGCTTTTCTTCCATTTTTTTCATTTGATATAAATGTTTTTCATATTCTTTTTCTTTTAGTTTTTCAAAAGTCTTTTTTTCTTGAACAGCTAATTTCATTTCTTCTTTTGCTTTCTCTAATTCTAGTTCTGTTTTATATACTACTTTTTCTTGTGCCTTTATTTTTTTTTCTAAATTTACAATATAATCATTAAACAAGGCTAAATTCCCAACCTTAGTTTTTGTCGTTGAAAGATTTTTTTGATTTTTAATATCTATTTTATGATAATTAATTTTCTCCAATTTATCTTCTTCTTGATTTAATTTCTGTTGTACTGTTCCATACTCAGCTTTTTTTAGCTCTTCTATACTTTCTTTGAAGTTTAAAACTCTTTCCAATCTAAAATTAAAATTCATCATTTATTTTACCTCCAATGAATTAAACTTTTTCGTAAATCTTTTCCATAATAGATATTGTTTCTTCAAATTGGTAGGTTTCAAAAACTTCTTGCCTTAACATTTCATCAATATCCTCTTTTAAAGCAATGGCTTTATCAATTTTTTTGTTAGAACCCATTTTATAGGCACCAATATTTATTAAGTCCTCAGACTCATTATATGTAGCCATATTATCCTTTATTTTATTTGCCATATCTAGATGCCTTTTGTCCACAATATTAGGCATTACCCTACTTACAGAGGATAAAACATCAATTGCAGGATAGTGATTTAAATTAGCTAATTTTCGAGATAAAATAATGTGCCCATCTATAATACCCCTTACAGTATCTGTAACAGGCTCATTTAAATCATCTCCATCTACCAATACAGTATATAGGCCTGTAATAGTTCCTTTAGAAGAGGTACCTGCCCTTTCTAACAATTTAGGCATTACTGCAAAAACAGATGGAGTAAATCCCCTAGTTACTGGTGGTTCGCCAATAGCAAGTCCAATTTCTCTTTGGGCCATGGCAAATCTAGTAAGAGAATCCATCAATAGCATTACATCCATACCTTCATCTCTAAAATATTCAGCAATTGCAGTGGTAACTAAAGCCCCTTTAACACGGATTAATGCAGGCTGATCTGAAGTTACTACTACCACCACAGATTTTTCTAAGCCTTCCTCTTTTAAATCATTTTCTAAAAATTCTCTTACTTCTCTNCCTCTTTCTCCAATTAATCCTATTACATTTATATCCGCAGAACTGTTTCTTGACACCATCCCCATTAAAGTACTTTTCCCCACCCCACTTCCAGAAAAAATCCCTATTCTTTGTCCTTTTCCGCAGGTTAATAATCCATCTATGGCTTTAATGCCTAAGGATAAAGGTTCAGAAATAACTTTTCTTTCTAGTGGATTAGGTGGAGCATTGGACACTTTATAGGTTTTTTGTGTCTTAATTGGTCCTTTCCCGTCAATGGGGTTTCCTAGTCCGTCTATTACTCTTCCAATTAACTCTTCTCCCACATTTACCCTTAAAGTTTTACCACTGGCAACTACTAAGGAACCAGAAGCAATGCCTTCCATATTCCCTAATGGCATTAGTAATATTTTATCATCCCTAAAACCTACTACCTCTGCAAGTATAAATTCTTCCTTATGATATGGATATATGTAGCATAATTCCCCTATAGTTGCTATAGGGCCATCTGATTCAATAGTTAATCCTGCAACTTTAGTAATTCTTCCTGTATATTTAATAAAACTTTTTTCTTGCACTTTATCTATATATTTTCTAATATCTAAACTATATTCCATTAATATCACTCATTACTCAATATATTTACTAATAAATCTTTAACTTCCTCTAATTGACTATTAATGCTTACATCTACACTTCCCATAGAAGTCTCTATCATACAATCTCCTTTTTTCATATCAGAATTAACTCTTATGTCTAATTCATCAATTAAGCTTGCCTTGGCTAAAATTAGATTTTTAGATTTTTCTACAGTTTCATAATCCTCTTGAGAAACTATAATAGTAAGCTTTTCAGAAACCTCTAAATTGTCTATTCCTTTTAACACTAAAGAAACTATTAATTCTTCATCTTCTTCTACTTTTTTATACAATACTTTTTCATAAATAGTTATTATTAATTCTATAATGTCTTTTTCAGTCTCTTTTAAAACCTGGTTTCTAATTTGGATATACTGATTTTTTATCTCCAATGCTTCCTCAATTAATTTTTCAGAAGCTTCTTTGCCTTCTTTATATCCTATTTCATAACCCTCATTATAACCTTCCTTTTTCCCATCTTTATAGCCTATTTCATAACCTTCTAATTTTGCATTATGAAAAATTTCTTTTGAATTTTCATAGGCTTTATTTATTTTTTCTTCAGATTTATTGTAGGCATCTTCCAGTATTCTTTTTGCACCTTCATTTGCCTCAGCAATGATTTTTATAGATTTTTGCCTTGCTTCAGTTATAATAGTCTTAGTGATATTTGGATCTATTTGAATTTCCTGTTCATTAATGGTGTTAGCATGTCTAGAAGCATGATCTTCATCTATCACTCTAAAAGATTTTATTATTTTAGACAATTATTTCATCTCCTCCTCTTGGAGTGATAATTTCCCCATCTTCCTCTAATTTTCTAATTATATTTACAATATTTTGCTGAGCTTCTTCAATATCTCTTATACGAACAGGTCCCATAAATTCTATATCTTCTTTTATCATTTCTACAAGTCTCTTACTCATATTTGCAAAAACAACTTCTTTAACTTCCTCACTAGCACCTTTCAAAGCTATTGCCCATTGTGAATTATCAATTTCTCTAATAATCCTTTGAATACTTCTATTGTCTAAGGATACAATATCTTCAAATACAAACATTCTTCTTCTAATTTCTTCGCTTAATTCCGCATCCCTAATATCTAATTCTTCCATAATGAATTTTTCAGTACCTCTGTCCACTGCATTTAAAATATCCACTGTAGTTTGTATTCCTCCAGTAGTAGTAAAATCTTGAGATAACATAGAAGAAAATTTGCTTTCCAATACTTTCTCAATTTCCTTAACTACTTCAGGAGATGTTCTATCCATTATTGCTATACGTCTTGTTACTTCACCTTGTTTTTCAGGTGGTAAATTGGCTAAAATTTGCGCAGCTTGACCAGGGTTCAAATATGACAGTATTAATGCAATAGTTTGCGGATGTTCATTTTGAATATAGTTTAATAATTGATTGGGATCTGCTTTCCTAATAAATTCAAAAGGACGTACATGTAGGGATGATGTTAATCTACTTATAATGTCTACAGCTTTATTAGGTCCTACTGCTCGCTCTAGTATATCTCGAGCGTAATTTATACCTCCTTCAGAAATATATTCTTGAGCTAATGCAAGTTGATAAAAATCTTCAATGACTTCTTTTTTTTCATTTGAAGATACCATACGCATATTTGCTATTTGCAATGTTAATTCTTCTATTTCTTCCTCACTTAAATGTTTAAATATTTCCGCCGAATTCTCTGGTCCTAAGCTAATTAGGAGTATTGCGGCCTTTTCTTTACCACTTAACTCTTTTCTAGCCATAAAATCACTCCTATTCATTTAACCAAGTTCTCAACAATTGAGCCACTTGTTCAGGGTTTTTGTCTATAAGCTTTTCAATTTGAGCCTTCATCTTTGACTCTTCAGTAATAAATTCTAAATCTTCAACTTCTGTTTCTATCTTTGTTATATCATCTATTTCTAACTCTAATTCTTCTGATTCTTTCTTTCTTCTATATATTATATAGGTTGTTGTACCTATTGCTATTATTCCTAATAAGAGAACTAGCCATAGTAAATTTCTTTTTTCCTCTGTGGCTACTTCATCTGGTCTATCAAAGGCTTGAGCTATAACTTCAACCTTTTTAGTATCCAAACCTGTGGCAGCATAAATTAAATCAGCAATTTTTTCCTCGTCTTCAATACTTAAATCATCTTTATTTATTAGTACAGCTACTGTTATATCTTCTACTTGACCAGGTGCTTTTCTAATTTCTTTATTAATTTCATTTAATTCATTATTAATTACTCTTTTAATCATATCATATCTTTCACTACCATCTTCAGTCATGGCATAATCCTCTGGATTTGTTTCAGTACCTGGTTCTCCTCCACTGGCTCCTCCTACCATATGCTCTTCAATTTCTTCCATACTTCTAATAAGACCTTCTTCACTTCCTTCTATTGGAGGTGAAAATTCAACTATGGTGCTTTTTTCACTATCAAAATTAATTTTTACACTGGATCTAACATCTACATTTCCAGGTCCAAAAATATTTTCTAAAAATTCTTTAATATTTCTATTTATTCTAAGCTCTAAATTGTTTTTAATATTAAATTGATCTGTCATTAAAAATTCAGTTTCTTCAGTTTCTCCATCTAAAGTTTTCCCAGCAGTAGTATCAATTACTTTTACATTATCAGGAGAAGTATTAATAGAATTGGCTACTAAATTTTTAATTGCAGTTACAGTTTCTCCTTTTAAAGGTCGATTATCTGATTTAATTATAGAAACTGCAGCTTTAGTTTCCATTTTATTGTCTTCTAATACAAAGCCAGTACCTTCCTTAACATCTATGTATACTTTTGCACTTTCAACACCTTCAAAATCTGATATTGTGGCTGCAAGTTCATTTTCTTTTGCATATTTATATCTTTCTTTTTTATCATAATCAGTCATAGTCCAAGAACTATCATTAAAAGCATCTGTGAAACCGTACATTTCCTTAGGAAGACCATAAGATGCTAATTCAATTTTTATTTTATTTTTCATTTCAGCAGGAACTAATATAGTAGTAGTATTGTCTTTACTAGGAGTTTTCCATTTAATATTTAGTTCATCTAGTTTTTTAGTTATTTGAGCCATATCTTTTAATGATAAATCTTCATAAAGCACTTCGTATTTAGGTCTAGTAAATATAATTGTAAGCATAATTATGGATATAATTGCTATGACAGAGATAATAATTATTTTTTTTCTTTTACCTTCCTCTATACTCTGCCACCAATCATTTAATTGATTCCTTGTTTGCTGTATAGCATCTCCCACCTTAACACCTCATTTCTTACAGCATTATTTTCTAAATTTGCATTCTCATAATTTCCCTATAGGCTTCTAAAATTTTGTTTCTTATACTTAATGTCAATTGTAAAGCAATATTCGCTTTTTCTTGTGCAATGGTTACATCATGTAAATTATCTATTTCCCCGGTAATAAGTAAGTTTCTATATTCATCACTTTCTAGTTGCAATCTATTTACATTGTCAAGAGCATTGTTTAAAATCTCACTAAATTGCCTCTTTCCTTCCTTGACAGTATTTTCAACCTCCTTGTCCCAAGGAGATAGTAAATTTTCTGCACCTATGGTTTTAATNTCCATTTAATTACCTCCTACCAATTTCCAAAGCCTTCATTAACATTGACTTAGTNCCATTCATAGCCGTAATATTTGCTTCATATGCCCTTTGTGCATCTATCATATCTACCATCTCTTTTACTATTTCTACATTGGGCATTAATACATAACCATATTGATCAGCATCTGGATGTCCTGGTTCATAAACTCGTTTAAACTCAGTTTCATCCTGAACAATTTCAGAAATTTTTACACCTTTGCCATTAAATTTATTACTATATTTTTCTAAATATCTGGAAAATTTTGGTTTGTTTTCTTCAAATACTACCATCTGCCTTCTATAGGGCATTCCTCCAGTGGTTCTAGTAGTATGGGCATTGGCCATATTTTTATTAATAATATCAATTCGTGTTTTTTCTGCTGTAAGAGCAGAAGCACTTATGTTTATAGAATCAAAAATACCCATGTTTATTTACTCCCTTCAATAATAACATTTTTTATTTTATCAAATTCTCTTATGGTCTGATCAATTAAAGCATTATACATTATTGTGTTTTTAGCTAATTCTGCTGCCTCAGTGTCTATATTTACATTATTGTTATCAAATCTATAGGAATAAGATCTATCAATTTCAATACTAGGCTTAAGGTCTTCTATTTCCTTTGAGACGGGTAAGTGTTTACTATGAGTTTTAACTAACTTGCTTTCTTCTTTNTTTATGGCCTCTTTTAGCTTGTCCTGAAAATTAACATCTAGTCTTTTATAGTTTGGGGTATTGACATTAGATATATTATGGTTTATGGCTTTATTTTTAAGCCAAGCTCCATCTAATGCTTTATGAAGAATATTAATATTATTATGAATTTGCTTTAGCACATTATCACCTCATTTATTTTATAATAATACAATTTTATACATTATTCAAGGAATTATAAACAATATTTGATAATTCATACCCTTTTTTTCTATAATTATATTAAATAATGAAAAAAATTTCAATATATTAATATTATCAGATTATTCTACAAAATAGTAAAAAATACCTTATTATATGGTAATACTTTTAAAACTTATGTTCAATAAGCCTTTAGACTCAAAAAATAAAAAAAGGTGGTAAACCACCTTTTTCACTAAAACACATTAAATTAGAATATATTTTATTCTTTTGCAAGTTTTAATTCATCTAACAATTTATCATTTAAAATCTTAATATGGGTACCTTTCATACCTAATGACCTAGATTCTATTACTCCAGCGGATTCTAATTTGCGGAGAGCATTAACGATTACAGATCTAGTAATACCTACCCTATCAGCTACTTTTGAAGCTACTAATAAACCTTCTTCCCCATCTAATTCCTCAAAAATATGTTCCATAGCCTCTAATTCAGAATAGGATAAAGTACCAATAGCCATTTGAACAACTGCTTTTTTTCTAACTTCTTCTTCATACTCTTCTTGTTTAGACCTTAATATTTCCATACCAACTATGGTGGCGCTATACTCAGCAAGTACTAAGTCATCCTCTGTAAAATCCTTGCCAAATCTTGCTAATACTAAAGTTCCTAATCTTTCCCCGCCACTGTTAATAGGGATTATGGTCGTGATTTTATCTGGATATTCACATTCTGAAACTTGATCGAAAACACATTCAGTAATTTCTTCTACATTTTCTTTAGTTTCATTTACCAATAACAATTGATCATTATATTTTTTGGGAAATCTTTTTTCTCTAACTATTTCTTCTTGAATAATATCACAATCAAATCCTGTAGATAATTCATATCCTAAAACCCTTCCTTTTTTGCTGGCAATATAAACATTGGCGTCTAAAATTTCGCTTAGTATTTTACTTAACTCCTGAAATGAAACAGGTTTAGAACCTGAGCTTTGTAATGTTTTATTTAATCTTCTTGTTTTTTGTAATAAAGTTTCTGACATCTATATCCTCCTCTTTTATAATATATATTTTGATATGTCTTTTTCATGTATATGCTTCATTAGCTTATGATTTACATAATCTTCATCAATNACAATTTCTTTATCTTGTAATTCTGATGCTTCAAAAGAAATATCTTCTAATAATTTTTCTAATACTGTCTGAAGTCTTCTAGCGCCAATATTTTCTGATTGCTCATTAGACATATATGCCACTTTAGCTATAGCCTTAATGGCATCTTGAGTAAATTCTAATTTTATTCCTTCTGTCCCTAATAATAGTTGGTATTGCTTTATTATGGCATTTTTAGGTTTCGTTAAAATTTCCACAAAATTTTCTTCAGTTAAATTCTCTAATTCTACTCTTATGGGGAATCTTCCCTGTATTTCTGGAATCAAATCTTCAACTTTAGAAACATGAAAAGCTCCAGCAGCAATAAACAATATATGTTCCGTTTTCACTGGGCCATATTTGGTCATAACTGTAGTACCTTCTATAATTGGAAGTATATCCCTTTGAACACCTTCTCTCGAAACATCAGGTCCAGATCCATAATCTTTTCCAGCAATTTTATCAATCTCATCTATAAAGATAATGCCATTTTCCTCAGCATTTTTTATGCCTTGATCAATAACATCATCCATATCTATTAGTTTTTGTGCTTCTTGATTACCTATAACTCTTCTGGCTTCTTTAATAGTCAATTTTCTTTTTTTAGTTTTTTTAGGCAGAAAATCCCCAAATATATCTTCCATATTAATATTGTATTCTTCTATTCCATAACCACTAAATAATTCTATAGTGGGATTAAAATTTTCCTCCACTTCAATTTCTATTATTTTGTCCTCTAGCTCGCCTTTTATTAGCTTTTCTTTTAATTCTTTTCTTTTTTTGATAATTTCCTCCTCTTTTTCTGAAATTGTTTCTTCATCAGTTTCCACATCTTTAAATAGGATTTCTAATGGATTTTTACTCTTTGACTTAGAAGGAAAAGGCAGTAAAATATCTATTATCTTATCCTCAGCAAGGATCTTTCCTTTCTCATAAACTTCTTCAATTTTTTTCTCTTTTATTATTCTAATAGATTCTTCTATTAAGTCCCTAACCATAGAATCCACATCTCTGCCTACATAACCCACTTCAGTAAACTTTGTTGCTTCCACCTTTACAAAAGGTGCATCTACTAATTTAGATAATCTTCTTGCTATTTCAGTTTTACCTACTCCTGTAGGTCCAATCATTAATATGTTTTTAGGCTTTATTTCTTCTTTAAATTCATCAGCTAATAAATTCCTTCTATATCTATTTCTAAGAGCTATTGCAACAGACTTTTTAGCCTCATCTTGACCAATAATATATTTGTCTAATTCTTTTACTATTTTCTTGGGTGTAAACTGTTCCAAACTATCACACTCCTTAAATAATCTCAACAGTAATATTATTATTTGTATAGACACAAATAGATGATGCAATTAAAATAGACTCTACTGCTATATCTTTTGCTGATAAATCTGAATACTTAAGGAGAGCTTTGCCAGAAGCTAATGCAAAATTTCCACCAGAGCCAATGGCCATAATACCATCTTCTGATTCTATTACTTCTCCATTACCTGATATTAAAAGTAAATTTTCATTGTCTGCAGCAATTAACATTGCCTCTAGCCTTCGTAAAACTTTGTCCCTTCTCCATTCTTTGGCTAATTCTACTGCAGCCCTTTTTAGATTTCCACTATATTGCTCTAATTTTTCTTCAAGAATTTCTGCCAAAGTTAAAGAATCAGCCACTGAGCCAGCAAAACCTATTATAACATTATTGTCATATATTTTTCTAACTTTTTTAGCAGTGTTTTTCATTATGGTGGAATTACCAAAGGTTATTTGCCCATCACCTGCTATGGCAACAACACCATTTTTTTTAACTGCTACAATGGTAGTTCCATTAATCAAATACTAACACCTCACTATCATCAAAGGATTATTTTCTGCCTTTTCAGAATATTTAGTAATCCATAGTATAGGTTACTACATTTTTGACAAAATGTACAGCATTATTTTATTTTTTTTCAATTTTACTATAGCCACATTCTTTATTCATACATTTTATTGTAGTTTTTTGTTTAGTACGCTTTTTCACCATAGGTCCTTGACATTGAGGACATTTTTCTGCTATAGGCTCATCCCAAGATACAAAATTACAATCAGGAAAATTACTACAGCCATAGAAAACCCTTCCTCTTTTAGATCTTCTTCTAACTATTTCTCCATCACATATAGGGCAACCAACACCAATCTCATCTAATATTGGCTTAGTGTTTTTACACTCTGGATATCCTGGGCAAGCTAAAAACTTGCCATACCTTCCATATTTGACCACCATGTTCTTGCCACATTTTTCACAAATTACATCAGTAACTTCTTCTTGAATTTCAATCTTATCAATTTCTTCCTCTGCTTTTTTTAATACTTTGTGAAAATCTTTGTAGAATTCATCTACTACAAACTGCCAGCTATATTCACCTTCAGCTACCCCGTCTAATCTTTCTTCCAATTCTGCAGTAAACTCTTCATTTACAATATCTTCAAAATATTCCTCTAATAAATCATTTACTAAAATACCTAATTCTGTAGGAATAA
>JGI24707J26582_10003165_pt1 | contig 11999 bp, 13 predicted proteins | sample BioPla1DNA1_FD_26582 | JGI IMG/M metagenome (IMG submission 26582) | reverse complement strand
CTCCCTTCGGGGAATATTTGGTAAAGCTGATACTACGAGGTTCCTCTTCCGCTTTTTATAAAAGATTTCCTCCAAAGTCCTAAAGTAAATTTACACCAACTGGAAAGGCCATCGGTGCAATGCTGTAAATTGGATGCCGAACCGATGGCAAAAAGGAAATTTTCCGAACCCCACCTTGATTCTATCATCATTGAAAGAGTGGAATTGCTGTTCCGGGCACGGCGATACCCTGGCACATCGCGGCTGTCTTCAGGGGGTGGTGCAAGTGGGTTTTGCAGTTTTGCCGCTAGGGAATCTTGAAAATTTCTTTCGCTTTCTGATAATCCTCTTTCAAACGGATGGAGTAGCCGAACCTTTTTCCGTCCGTCCTGGTCAGGGAAATGGCCTGTGAAAGGGGCAGGGTTTCAACGTCTTTTATTTCCTTCCATCCCATGAGCCGTCTGGCCCGGCCCTGTTTCAACAATTCTTGCAGCTGAAGAGTGGAAATCATCTCCCGCAACTTGTTGATGATATCCTGGTATGCCATCATCCACTGCCATTTGCCGATATCCGTGTCTGCAACAACTTTATCCACTCCGGGCAGCGGCACGGTCAGTGCCCAGATCGCTTTATTGGTAATCAGCAGGGCATTCTCCGGAATCAGCACCTTTCCTGTCCCCAGGACAGCAACGCTGCGGGTTTTCCCGTACTGCATCACGGCAGGGATGCTATCCACAAGAATCTCGTCCGGTTCCGGCTTCACATTCCCGTCATCGGGTTCATATGGAGCGTTCAAGTCCACAGCGGCGGTTCTTCTCAGAACGATCACATCGAAAACGATGATGCCTGCCGCGACAACGGCCAGAGCCGCCCCTACATACCATGGAATTCCCAAATAAAAGAAAAATATAGCCAGCCCAAACAGAACTGCGGACAGGCCAATAGTTTTGACTAACCGGAAAAAACCACCTGCCACACCAAGCCTCTGCACCGAGGTGGCCAGCCTGTCCGCCTTGACCTTCTCATCCCGGCCGCGTTTCATTTATCGTGGTTCTCCTCATCAGGGATATCGTCGATATTGCCGCCGTTACTTCCTGTTACAGCTTTCAAATTCCTGACTGCAAGCTTGCCCGCTTCCTTCAGCTTCTCCCGGTTGGCTTCGTCGTTCAAATTGCCGATTGCAATGAGAATATAATAGTCGTCTTGCAGGATATGAAGGCCCGGCGTGGCAAAATAGGCCTCATTGCCTATGCCTTCCACCCTGGCCGCATCTTCAAAATTATCCACGATCGCCCGGAAAAGGCTTTCCGGTGTCTGCGTCTGCTCCGGTGGCATCATGGCTTGCTGCGTGAGCCCGATCTGGAAAAAGCGATCTTCCTGTTCATATATGCATTGTTTGAGACCAACCTTTTCTTGCTCGAGGGCCTCGACCGTATTCAGGCTTACCCCGAGGATATTCTCGGCTTCCTCCCTGGAAACAAGTGCCGATGGTTCAATGATACCTACCGTTACCTTGTCTCTGGTACCCGTTTCCGGGGGCATGCCCGACTGATCATCGGCAGGTACGCTGCAGGCGCAAAGTGAAAGCAGCAGCGTGACAACAATCAGCAATAATATTTTCCTCATTTCGAACCCCACTCTCCTTTATCCTTGTTACCGTTGATACAATATTTTTTTACCTGATGTCCACTATCCCGGGACGGTCCCCCTTCCCCACATACTATAATGAATACACCATAATACGCTATATTTATCTACACTTCTCTTTATTCCTTTTGATCGTTACCGTACAATATATTCCATTATAGATGCGATGTAAATTGTTTGGAAGATGGTAATGCAGGATGAAAGCAATCAGTATCACAGGGTGGCCTGGGATTCAAGGGCAAATGAAAATATACCATGTATACGGCTGGATAAAGGAATACCATGAAAAAAAATAAAAAAGTTTTCTTTCTCCGGAAGTGGAAGACCGGGTTCCGAAAATGAATGGCCCGGAAAACCCGTGCGGAAAAACAGAGATTTATACAGGATTTGAAAACTTCGAGTGTCCGGGAGCGGGGAAGAAGTGGCAAGGGTATGGGCAGATACAAGAAAGGGCCACAGGCGAATCGCCCATAGCCCGATTCTGTCAATATTCCCGTCCAGTTGCAGGCACTTGAAGCCGGGCTTCCCGACTTGACGGAATGCCATCCTGCAAAACAAGATTTAAACTTTGGAACCATCCATACCGAATAACGGGAGGCCGGCTACCCGGCCAACGCCTGCCGGATCCATTTCCCGTCGTTTCTAACCCGGATCAATAATTCGTGGCCCTGAGCTGGAAATAGGCCCGGGAGTGGGCACAGGCCGGGCATAACTCCGGTGCTTCCTGGCCACGATGAATGTAGCCGCAGTTGCGGCATTGCCATTCAATTTCCTCTTTCTTCTTGAACAACGTGCCGTTTTCAAGATTTGCCAGAAGTGCCCTGAACCGGCTTTCGTGTTCTTTTTCCACTTCACCTATTTTTCTCAGAACCTCGGCGATTTCGGGGAATCCTTCTTCTTCCGCCTCGGCCGCAAAACGGGGATACATATCCGTCCATTCGTAATTTTCTCCCTGGGCGGCATCTTCAAGATTGGCCGCGGTATCGCCGATAATGCCCAGAAATTTGGCCAATCTCTTGGCATGTTCTTTTTCATTTTCAGCGGTTTCAAGGAAAATTGCCGCTATCTGCTCCATACCCTCTTTTTTGGCAGTGGAAGCATAGTAAGTGTACATATTTCTCGCTTTTGATTCTCCCATGATAGCTTCCATCAGGTTCTTCTCGGTCTTTGTACCTTTCAGACTCATCGTACCATCCTCCTTTGATGTTTTTGTTAACTGACAACACAGTTCCATAACCACTTTCAATCACTGCATATCAAAACAACGGTTGTCCTTCAACAATAAATTCCGGCAACAGTTATTCCCCGCCATCCTATTTCTGGAGCAAACTGCTGACCAGGGAAATGACTCTCGGCAGAAAGATTATCAATCCGCACAGGATCGAATAAATAACCGCAATCAGGACTGCCCCGGCGGCCGCATCCTTGGAAATGCGAGCCAGTGTATGATACTCCTCGCTGGCAAGATCGATTGCCCTTTCGATGGCAGTGTTGATGACTTCGGTGATGATCACCAGGAAAATTGCGGTAAGGACAAATAACAGCTCCACCGTCGAAATCTTGAACCACCATGAAAACAACAAAACCAACAAGGCAAAGCTGAAAATTACCGGTATGTTTCTCTGGGTCTTTACACAATAAACTATCCCGGCCACCGCATTCAAAAAACTTTTTTTCATGCTGTATACTTTTTTGCCATCGATGAAAATTTCATTGCTTTTGTTTTCAGTTACCATTCTTCAGATCCTTCGAAAGACATTATATCACAGATAATATATCTTGATGCTCATATTTCTATTATTCCCCTTGACCTTCCTTCTCCTCACCATAAATACTTGCTCGATCCGACAATTTTTGTGTTATCGGCAAGTGATCGTCTCATGTTTTTCATTGAATCCGGAAGGCTTGAAGAAACAATCACTGAAACAGCACAATGATGGTGTTCGACGGATTCCATGGCCAGAATAAAAAGGAAGCATTGGATTGCACATGCTTTCCTTCTGCTTCCGTGTTCAAACAGTAGCCTTTTTCAGGATTGGAGGCTTCGTAAGCGACAAATTCCCCCCAACCTTTTTGCCCCGCAAAGCCACATACGTTGCTTTCCGGAGTTTTTCCATTTACCTGTAATCCTGCAAACTCTTTATTTTCAATGGTCGGAGCGACAGGATTTGAACCTGCGACCTCTTGGTCCCGAACCAAGCGCGCTACCAAACTGCGCCACGCCCCGTGATGGCTAATAAATTATAACACAGGGAGGGTTGCTGAACAAGAAAACGAATAAAAAATTTTATCTAACCGCATAATAGAATTTGAAGTAAACTGCAGAGGTACGTACCATTATGGAAGGAAAAATAATCAACTTTAAACCGAGGGAAGAATCGGGAACACCCACCAGAAACAGCGATGCCCTGGGAAACCTGTTTGATGTTTTGAAAGAAGAAATGGAGGAAGTCGAACATTGTGTGAAAGAAGTTGTAGGGGGTTGCCCTTCGGCGCTCAGGCCTTCGTTGATGGAACTGGTTTATTTAAAGAATGAACGCCTGCCCGCTTTGCTGTTTCTGGCTTGCGCCAGACTTTTCGGGCCCTTGAAAAAAGAACAGTATCGCATGGGTGCCGCCCTCGAAACCCTCGGCCTGGCTTTGAATATCCACGAGTTGTTGAAAGGCAACCTGAAGATAGAAACCAAAAAAAGGGAAAACATTTACAACCGACAACTCCTGAGCGGTGACTATTTGTTGAGTTTTTCACTCTCCCTCATTGCCGAAAATCCGGAAATCGTAAGGGGAATGTCCGAAATAATTTGCAGGAACGTGGAGGGGGCTTTCATGGAGAAGGCTCTGGAAACGGCGGCTGGCTTTGACGTGGCAATCTATCGTAAAACCTATTTGCGCAAGATCAGCCACAAATCGGCTTCTCCACTGGCCCTTTCCTGCGCTCTGGGAGGCTGGAGCTGCGGTGCCCCCCCTTCCAGGGTCGAGCAACTGGCCTATTATGGACATTATTTTGGACTGGCTCGACAGCTGGAGACGGATCTGCTGGAGTTTGAAAAAAGTGCGCGCCGCCGACTGTTGGAGGGAAGGGGAGGCCTGGTTTTTACCTTGCCCCTTATCCATATACTGGAGACGAGCGCTTTCCGGGAGAAGCTTCTGAGAATGCTTTCTATAGATTTCTGGAACAAAAAAGAACGTGAACTGTGGGAGCAGGAAGTCAAACGAAATGGTTACAAGACATACATTCGAAAGATGATCAATGATAATTGCAAGGAGGCCCTGGCTTCCATAAACGGGTTCCCGGCCGGTCATGCCAGAGAAGCCTTGATATCCCTGCTCGGGGAATTGGAGCTGATTGTCTGACCCATGCCGGGTCAATATGCCGGCGCGGACAAATCTCCTTTTGTGCAAGACTTTTTGACTTGCAATTTTTTTACGCATATGATCCGGAAGCATCGGGAAGACTGCCAAGTGGGAAATTTAAAAAAATTAAAGGAAAAGAAAAGCTTATGTCGAAATTTTTCCTTTGATGGGTCGCTGCATCGGAACCCAGATTATATTCGTTACCGGGCGGAGAATGCTGAAATGTCCAACAAGGTAGGGAAAAGAATAAAAGGGCTGCGCCGTTTGAAGGGTTTCACGCAGCAGGAACTGGCAGAGAAGATTGATATTTCGGTTACCATGCTCAGCCATATAGAAAGAGGTTTGAGAAAGCCCGAACCTCGTATCCTCGAATTGATTGTGGCTGTTCTCGAAGTACCCTCCGAGGAATTATTTTTTCTTCCTGATGGGGAAACAAAGTGAACTTGAAAAAAAGTTTATTGATCATCGGTAATTTTGTTTCTGGCAACAGGCTGCTTCTGGCGCCCATGGCCGGAATTACCGACCATGCTTTCCGCCGAATCTGCCGCGAGGAAGGTTGCGGCCTTGTCTTTTCGGAGATGATAAGTGCCGCCGGGTTATTGCATTTCCCCAGGGCAAGGCTTGATAGCAATGCGTCCTTGCTCATGGCGGACAAACCGATAGCGATACAGCTATTTGGCCGTTCGCCCGAACTGCTTGGCCGGGCGGCGGAAATGGCCGAAGAAGTTTTTCACGCAGATATCATTGACATCAATATGGGATGTCCGGCCAAAAAAATTTTGAAAAATAGAGAAGGGGGCTGGCTTCTAAGGGATCCCCACGGTGCAGCGCGGATCATGGAGGCGGTGGTGAAGAAGGTCAGTATCCCGGTGACCATAAAAATCAGAAAGGGCTGGGATGACGATTCTTGCACAGCGCCTGAAATTGCACGGCTGGCCCGGGAATGTGGCATCAAGGCTGTCAGTATACACGGACGAACGGTGGTGCAGGGTTTCGGAGGACAATCCGATTGGGATATAATAAAGGAAATCAAGGAAAAAGTAGACATCACTGTTATCGGTAGCGGCGATATCGTGTCACCGGAAGACATAAAAAAAATGTTGGACCATTGCCGCTGCGATGGGGTCATGATTGGCCGGGGCGCTCTGGGAAATCCGTGGATCTTTGCCCGCGCCCTTGATTTTCTTTGCAGCGGGGTTGTGCCGCCCGCTCCTTCCCTGGAAGCACGTCTGGCAAAAGCGTTATATCATCTGGAACTGATAACCGGTTACAAGGGCGAGGACAGGGCGGCCATAGAGATGCGCAAACACGCCCATTACTATATCAAGAATGTAAAAAATGCAGTGCGCTTCAAAAATGAGATCAACAAAGCAGCTACACGAGCAGATTATGAACTTATATTCAAACAACTGCTCGGTTGTCAATAATATATCATGCAAGGAGGGATGAAGATGTGTCAATCTGATGCGTACATGTTCAAAGATGGAGTAAAAGAACTGATCATGGAAGATGTCTGTAACCTCAAACCCCATCAAGGGGGAATCATTTTAACCGGCATGTTCGGCGAGGAAAAACAGCTCAACGCAAGGATAAAAGAAATACTGTTGGTTGACCACGAGATTCTTCTTGAAGAAAATTGATGTTGATGTTATCAGAAGATGGTTGAAGGCACTTGTAGCAAGTGCCTTTTTTTTTGCAGATTGCATTGAAATAACAAATATATTCTGGTATATTGAATGTATACAATAATGTGCACAGGGGAAGGGGTGGCCCATTTGGATGGCCTGAAAGAGGTTCACAATACCGTTCGCATCGGGACGAAGATCATCGATAGAAAGAAAATCTTCCGGACCATCGATAAATTGCTGGCTTTACGAAGTCAGGGGTTGTCCCAGCAAGAGGTGGCCGACAGAATGGGTCTGGAGAGAACTTTTATCTCCAGAATTGAAACGGTGGGTGAATTGCGCAGGGGAGAAAGGGTTGCGTTGTTGGGTTTTCCGGTGGCCAACAAGAAGGAAATCATGAACCTGGCCTACAAACTGGGAGTCGAGTTTGTCTGGCTCATGACCAACGAGGAAAGATGGGAACTGGTACGTGACCGGCAGACACTGGATTTTTTCAATACGGTGGTCAACCTGCTCACCCAGTTAAAAAATTTCGATCTTGTCATCTTGCTTTCTTCGGAAAGATGGAACAGGGTTGCGGAAGCTTTCCTTGATAATGAGGTTTTTTTTATGGAAATTGGCCCTTCACCTCTGGAACAGGACTGTTACATTGATACCGGGGTTCTGCAAAGAGTGTTGGAACAGATTGTAAAAATATAACCGGGGAGTGAATTACCATGAAGCATGTGGTAGGTATCAGTTTGGGATCGGAAGCAAGAAACCACTCTGTAATTATCAAACCGATGGGTATTGAATGCAAGGTCGAAAGAATTGCTACCAACGGTGACCTGAAGGCGATGATCTCCTACATAAAAGAAAATGATGGGAAAGTAGACGCTTTTGGACTGGGGGGGATGGATCTCTATCTTCATGCCATCGATCGCCGTTACGAGATCAGGGATGCCCGCAAGGTGGTGGAGGCGGCAAAACATACGCCTATCGTGGACGGTTCCGGCTTGAAGAATACCCTGGAACGCAGGGTTATAAAACTTCTTTCGGCCCAGACGGATATTTTCAAAAATAATCCCAGGGTGTTGCTAATGTCTGCAATGGATCGGTTGGGGATGGCCCAGTCATTGGAGGAGGCCGGTTGCCGGATGATTTATGGTGATTTTCCTTTTGCTTTGAAATTGCCCATACCGATGTACAATCTGAAGCAGGTTGCCCTGGCTGCCCGCACCCTGTTGCCCGTATTGAGTGTGCTACCGTTCAAATTGATCTATCCGACCGGCAAAAGCCAGGATGAAAATAAACCTCGCTTTGTCAAGTATTTCGAGGAGGTCGATATCGTGGCCGGCGATTTCCATTTTATAAAAAGGAACATGCCCCTGGAGTTGCCCGGCAAAACGATTATTACCAATACCGTGACGATGGATGATGTTAAATTTCTAAAAGAAAGAAAAGCCAGAAGGCTGATTACCACTACACCGGAATTCGAGGGAAGATCATTTGGTACCAATGTAATCGAGGCATTGTTGATATGTCTTTCCGGCAACAAAAGGGAACTCACACCCGAAGAATACCATGATATGTTGGGCATTCTCAACCTCGAACCCCGCATAGTCGAACTGAATTAACTTCTAAACCTGCGGGCCACATAATAGAATAAAAACAACGAATATCTAGGATGTGGCGGGTGTTTTTTTTGACGGTCTTCAGATTTGCCCAGATCTTGCATCCTCGGAACATCGAAGATGCCCGTGATAAATCAAAAATACTTCGTGCTTTACCTGCAACCTGGGTGGAAAAAATCATTCCCCGCATCCCACCGATCAGGATATCCGCCATCAGCGGCCTCTCATCACGGGGCCGCATCGAGGGTTATTTCATTTATCTTGGTCTTACCACACAGCAACTGGCTGCCCAACCCGGGAATTCCTGTCTGGAAAAAATATTGAAATGCGGCCGCCTGGCAGAAAAAAAGGGGGTTCAGTTGCTGGGGCTGGGGGGGGTGGCGGCGGCGATGGGCGACGCAGATATCAAAATAGCCCGTTGCTTGCAATCGGCGGTGACAACGGGAAGAACTCTTTGTGTAGCCACGGCGGTCGAGAGTGCCTGCCGATTGGTCGAGCAACGCGGTATGATCGGGGAGAATATGAAATGTACGATCATCGATGCTTCTTCCCCGCTGGGCGGGCCTTGCTTGCAACTTCTTGCCCGTTACGGTTTTACTGACTTTACCCTGGTCACTGAACAGAAACACAGATTGGACAATCTTGCCTGGAAAATGCTCTATGATCATGGCATCTCGGTCAAGATAACCTCTTGCATTTCCCGGGCGCTGGAAAAAGCCGACCTGATCATAATCACAGATGGCATTTCGGGGGAGAAGGCCGATGCAGCCGCGGTAACTTTGAAAAAGGGAACCATGGTCTGCAATCTCTGCCGGCGGAAATTCACGGACCGGGGATTGTTTTCCACGAACAACGGGGTTACCCTGATTGACGGCGGCATGATCAAGGTACCGCCACAGATCAGTTTCAACAAAAATTTCGACTTCAGCGTTTCCCGGACCATTCCTGCTGATATGGCAGAAACGATAATTCTGGCAATGGAAAGAAAAAAACACAGCTTCTCCCTGGGAGACGGAATCAGAATGGAAAAAATGGATGAAATGACGGAGATGGCACGGAAGCACAATTTTCAACTGGTCGGTTATTTATCGCAAGATATAGCGACTTTCTTTTCCTGATATGAGCAAGAATAAAAAAAAACCTTTGGGGAAAACCACATAATAGTTTGATGACGGGGAACCAGGTTCGGGAGCTGAAATTGGCCCGGATGCAATTTGAAAGTTGTCTTGTATCGAGATGGTTGTTATCAATTGCCGTTTCGATATTGTCGCAAGGTGCCTTGCCACACTGTTGCAGTGGAATGGCGACGGGGCAGTATGTTTTCCTTTAAAAAACGAAAGTTTTTGAATATGCTACTCCACGTTGGCAGTTGACAGATATGTGGGCTGTTAATATAATAGAAAAAAATAATAGCCTGCGTGTATGGAGTTCCTGAACAGTGGCTTGTTAAGCAGTTCTCCAAACCTGCTGCACAGAAAGCGGCAGGCTTACATAATATAATAATTATAGTATAAAAACATGATACTGGGGGACCTTGTTTATGCTTAATGAAGAAATTATTTTAACTCCGCAGGGCATGGAAAAGATAGAGAAAGAACTGGACTATTTGAAGACAACAAAAAGAAAGGAAATTGCATCGCGAATAAAGGCAGCAATCTCTTTCGGCGATATCGCGGAGAACTCTGAATACGAGGATGCCAAAAATGAACAGGCTTTTGTTGAAGGGCGCATTGCCACCCTGGAAAAATGGCTGCGGAATGCAACCCTGTTGAAAAAAGAGAATAATGCCAACGGTATGGTCTGTCTTGGCGATACCGTGAAATTGGCCGACCATGGAAGTGGCGAGGAATTCGTGTATACGATCGTGGGCACCGCCGAGGCGGATCCCACCGAGAACAAGATTTCCAATGAATCGCCGGTGGGAAGAGCTATACTGGGTCAGAAGGTAGGGAGTATCATTACTGTTGAAGTGCCCGCCGGGAGTATTGATATCGAGATAAAAGAAATTTCTTGAAGGCTGGAGCAAACAATAAATAATGATCTATGAAAACGAACTTATTCAATCCAGGTACGAGAATCTAAACAAGTTGTACGAAAAAGGGATAAAACCTTATGGACAAAAATTCACCATCACCCATAGTTCCGGGGAGATACTTGATCATCATGAAGAGTTGGAAAATACGGATATTTCCCTGGCCGGCCGGATAATGAGCATCAGGGAACATGGAAAAGCATGTTTCGGCAACCTCAAGGATGGTACGGGCCAGATTCAATTTTATCTCAATATTGATGGAGTTGGCGAGGATAACTTTGAGCTTTTCAAATTGTTTGACCTGGGTGATTTTGTTGGCATAAAGGGGACGGTATTCGTCACCAGGCGGGGAGAGGTCACCGTTCGCGTCGATGAATTCGTCATGCTTTCCAAGGCACTGCGTCCTCTCCCAGAGAAATGGCATGGGTTGAAAGACATCGAGATACGCTATCGACAGAGGTATCTTGATCTCATTGTCAATGACGAAGTCAGAGAAACCTTTGTACATAGAAGCATTATTATTCAAGAAATCCGGGAATTGCTGAATGAACGGGGTTTTTTGGAAGTAGAGACTCCGGTGATGTCCGTGGTTGCCGGTGGGGCAGCGGCCAGGCCGTTTCAGACTCACCACAACGCTCTTGACATAGACCTGTTCCTGCGTATTGCCACTGAACTTCATCTCAAGAGGCTTCTTGTCGGTGGCTTTGAAAAAGTATATGAACTGGGCAAGGTTTTTCGCAACGAGGGGATATCGACCATCCATAACCCCGAGTTCACTTCGTTGGAAGTTTATCAAGCCTATGCAGATTATACCGATATGATGGATTTGACGGAGGAACTGGTTTCCCGTCTCTGCCTCCGCCTCTTCAATAAAACCAGGATCGGTTACCGGGGCAGGGAGCTTGATTTTACCCCGCCCTGGCCGCGGTTAAGCATGGTTGATGCCGTAAAAAAATATGCAGGGGTGGATTTCAACAAGATCGAGGATCGACACCAGGCATACAAGGAAGCTCTTGCTCTGGGAATTGATATTGACACTGAGATGCATGACAGTTGGGGGCATGTGTTGTCATGTATCTTCGAGAATATCTGCGAGGAGAAACTGGAACAGCCTGTTTTTATCTATGGCTATCCGGTAGAGATTTCACCCCTGGCAAAAACTAACCGGGAAGATCCGCGCTTCACGGACAGATTCGAGGCTTTTGTCGATGGGAAAGAGATCGCCAACGCTTTTTCGGAACTCAATGATCCCGTTGTCCAGCGGAAAAGGTTTGAAGAACAGATTGCTCGCCGCGAGAAAGGTGACAGGGAAGCACATATGATGGATGAAGATTTCCTTACGGCACTGGAATACGGGATGCCCCCTGCCGGTGGATTGGGGATAGGGTTGGATCGACTGATCATGCTCCTTGTCGGTTCCACCTCGATACGCGACGTTATTCTATTCCCGACCTTGAAACCGCGTATTTGAACATTATCCGCAAAAAATCTGCAAAACCAATTGTTATTTTGTTGACAATTCAAAAAGGGCATGATAATATATTTTGGTCGTCTTGATTTGCGGCCATGCCCGTCAAGGCGGAACGTTCTTTGAAAACTGAACAGGGCGAGTCAATGTTTTGTGTTTCTGGTTCTTTGATTCGAGAATTGTATTTCGAGTAAAATTTCAAGGATTGAACTGGAGAGTTTGATCCTGGCTCAGGACGAACGCTGGCGGCGTGCTTAACACATGCAAGTCGAACGGGAAGTA
>JGI24707J26582_10003164_pt1 | contig 12000 bp, 11 predicted proteins | sample BioPla1DNA1_FD_26582 | JGI IMG/M metagenome (IMG submission 26582) | reverse complement strand
CCGCCGTATTCGTCCCTGCCGATGATCTCACGCTTCCCCGAACAACGGATGTTGACGATGATGAGCCGCAGGATGACGATCATGAGGCCAACGTCGATATGCCGGGAGTTATTGATCGCCACCACCTTGATTTAGAGCACATGCAGCCGTCCACCACCACTGAGACAGAGAATTTAACGGAAGATATCGAGATCGAAGCGTATCGTTCGGATAACGAAGCGGACACTCCGATGTCACAGCCGCCAACGACGGAACCGACGACAACAGTAAAGACGACGACAACGCGCGATCCGAATGCTTTTAAGGTTGTTGATATCCGCTACTATGCTAATTCGGAGGCGGGTCTCAACTTGCGTGAAGAGCCCTCGACAAAGTCAAAAGTCATTAAACAGCTCGATTACGGTACACCGTTGCGCGTAATCGCGTTGAACGATGAGTGGGCGAAGGTGCGCTTGTCAGGTCTCGTGATCGGCTATGTTTCGCGCGATTTCATTACAAAGTATCGACCTGTAACGGAGACGTCGCCTCCGCCGACCACGACCACGACCACGACGACGTCCAAGAAGACGACCACGACGACAACGGCAGAGAAGACGACAGCGACGTCAACGGTAGAGAAGACGACCGCGACGACAGCGGCGGAGATGACTTCGGCGACTGAGGCGGTGACAGAGCCCGCGACCGAGGAGACGATTGCGACGACAACCACCACGACCACGACGAAGGGGACGACGTTAGAACCGCCGGAGGGCGGGATTCAGTTTGTGAATCCGGGCAACAACAGCGCTGCTCACGCCAACCTTAAGATTCTCAAGCAGTACGGCCTGATCAATAAAGAGGGCAGTTCGTCGATCAATCGCCATTACGAGACATTTACCGACAATGGAGACGGAACGATCACCATCGACGGGATTACGTTCACCTATACCCAGAAGATGCCGGGACGTAAGGCGACGCACTACGACGGCGTCGCCGTCTGTAGGCACAGGATTAATCGCGAAGGCAAATGCTGGTTGGGGCACACGACGCCGACGTGTCACGGCACTGCGTCCGGCTTGCTCGCGCAACGCGGGATCGTCGCTGTAACGAAATCAGATGCTTCAATTTACCCGCGCGGAACTGTTGTCTTTGTGAGGGGCTACGGAATGGCCGTCGTCGGCGACAGAAGCGGGAAGCATTTCGACTTATGCTATGACGCTGATGAGTGTAAACTTCTCACGCGCAGAAATTGGACGAACGGCATTTATATCATCACACCGTGACCGTAAGTTCCTTGACTGCTGAAGCATGACAAACATCTCTTATCGTGCGTTACTTCGTGAATTCGACCTGCGACCGAAACATTCACTCGGGCAGGTCTTTCTCATTGATGACAAGGTTATTGAGAGGATTTTATCGATTCTCGACTTGAAGCGCGGCGATCGTGTCGTCGAGTTGGGAGCCGGTCCCGGATTCATCACGAGACGCATAGCGGAATTGACGGACGACGTCATTGCGGTCGAGATCGACCGCAAATTTCAGCCGTTGCATGAAAAGCTTTTTTCGACTTTGCATACAAAGCCGCTTGTTCTGTATGAGGATGCGCTCAAGGTTGACTTTCAAGTGCATACACGGAATAAGACCGGGCGTCTGATCGTGTTCGGTAACTTGCCCTACTATTTGACGACCGACCTCATTCTTTATGCAGTACAAGAGTTGCCTTCAATGGATCGCGCGCTCTTTATGATTGAGCAAGATGTCGTCGAGCGCCTTACGGCACGTTCCGGTTCAAAGAAATACGGCGTCTTATCGATTGTAACAGGGCTTTTCGGGCGGTGGAGAGAAGAGCGTGTCGTTTCGCGACACGCGTTTACACCGAAACCGCACGTGACGTCCTCTCTTGTTTCTCTCATTCCGTCTGATGATCAGGATAATAGAGTGCGAGCTGCTGATCCCGGCTTCCATCGCTTCCTGACGGATGTTTTTCAATATAGGAGAAAGACGCTCACGAACGCGCTTAAATTGGCGTACGATCGTGAGGTGAGCCCTGACGAATTGAGGCGGTTTTTGACTGATCGGGAACTTCGACTCGACATACGTTCCGAGCAGTTGACGCCGCTCCAGTTTAAGGATTTATACGAAACGCTCCGGTTGACGATTTGTCACTCAGGCGAGAATTGAGTATCATAATGAGACTTGGAGGAGGTGTCAATCGTGAACGGGCCTGTTGAACAGATTCAAGCTCGCATCGGAAAAATCACATACCAGCTGACGACGACCGATGATCCGCAAAAGATGCGTGACATCGCCGCCACGGCCGATGCCATGATGAATCAAGTCGCCAAGAAATCCCCTCAATTAAACCAGGTGGCACAAGCAGTGCTTGCGCTCGTCAATGCCGTCAGCCTGATGGAAGAGGCGTACGAAAAGCTTCAATCGGCACGCGCTGACACGGAACTTGCCAACCAGACGGCGGAAGAGATCAAGGCTGAGCTTCTGCGCCAGCGCGAACAGTTTTGGCAGATGAAGAAGGAATTGCTCTACTACCGCAATCTTTGCGAAATTTACGAATCGAAACTTGCCGAGCGGGCCGAAGAGGTGGATGTCGAAACGAGCAGGCCGGCGCGTCGCTCCAGACGCGGTCGTAAATTACTCCTCGGAGACCTGCAGATGACGATTGAAGATGCCTTGATGGAGTCTGACGAGAAAGAGGCGGACGACGAGTTCGATATCGATTGAGAATAGGCTGGGTAATGGCGGCGTCAAAAGAGATGAATATGAAAGATTCGGACGTAAAGGGAGTCGTTTATATAGAGTTGGAAGAAGGCGCCGTCATACCGACGCGAGCCTCGACCCATGCGGCGGGATTTGACCTCTGCGCCGCCGAGGACGCGGTCATTGAGCCCTGTCAGACTGTGTTGGTCTCGACAGGAATCAGATTGGCCATGCCGCCCGGTCTGGAAGCGCAAGTGCGGCCGCGAAGCGGATTGTCGCTCCGTACGAAACTTCGTATATCTAACTCGCCCGGGACGATCGACGCCGATTACAGGGGACTCGTCTCCGTCATTTGTGAGAATACGGCTTCTTTGTTCGACCCGATCCCATATCTTTTGAAACACCCCGAAGAGCTTAACGATTTCAATAAGCGGTATAAAGGAATACCCGCCGCGACTTATTTTAGGAACAGGACGGGCAGGACGCTGCCGTTCGGCATCCAAGACCCGACGGTCTTTGTCGACGCGAACGGCCACCCGATCGGAAGTCTCTACATCCGCAAGGGCGATCGAATCGCCCAGCTGATTTTTGCAGAAGTCGCTGTCCCTGAATTCGTCATCGTCGATGACGTGACAAGTATCGGGAGCGACCGCGGAGGCGGTTTCGGCTCGACGGGTATGCGCTAGATAATAGTAGTCTTGTTTTTCGCCTTTGACGCAAGGCAGATTCAATAATAAAAAGTGCAAGGGCTCCGGCGTATTGCGCCTCAGCCCTTGCACTTTGTGTTTGTACAGCCGGCTAATTAGACGACTGAGTGTTCGAAGACGAGTTCTCTGCGTTCGAATCGTCCGACGTCCAGATCTGAAACGTCGATCGTCAGCGGCTCTCCAAGTATCATTTCGCTGACAAGCTGAGCCGTCGCAGGAGCGAGCATGAAGCCGTGCCCGCTGAAGCCGCAGGCGAGGTACATACCATCCAAACCGGGGACAGGTCCGTAGATCGGCTGCGCGTCTTCTGTCATGCAGTAGTGCCCCGCCCACTGTCGTAAGACGTTGGCCGTCCTTAGAGGGGGAAGAAGTTTGCTGCATGTCTTTGTCATTTCTTCGAGAAATTTCCAGCCCGATGTCGTTCTGAAATCGAGCGGTTCGGTATTATCGCTGCGCCCCATGATGATTGAACCGTGAGGTACTTGCTGGATGTAGATGTTGTAGGCGAACCCCATCACCATAGGGCTGAAGATCGGCTCTAACGGCTCCGTGACGAGGATCTGATGGCGTTGCACATAGATGGGGATATCGATGCCCGCCATGGCTCCGATCGCCTTAGACCAGCCGCCCGCCGCGTTGACGACGATGTTCGTCGCGATACGCCCGCGCGTCGTCTCCACGCCTTCGATGCGCCCGTTTTTAACTTCGATATCTGTCACTTCCGTATGCTTTAATATCTTGGCACCCAAGCGTTCCGCCGCCAGAACGTATGCGTCGGTCGTGTGGAACGGGTTCAAGTGACCGTCCTTTTGACAGAAAGTGGCGGCGACAAATTGTGACGTATCCAGCAACGGGACGATCTCTTTCGCTTCTTCCGGTGTCAAATAGACGGAAGGGATGCCGAGGCCGTTTTGCAATTTGACGTTCTTTTTGAACTGTTCCGCCTCATTTTCGTTGGCGGCGACGATCAGGTAGCCGCACTGCTCAAACTCAATATCGCGCTCATATTCGAGCGTCTCATTCGCCGTTTCGAAAAAGTCGACGGAATACTGTGCGAGGCGACAATTTTTCTCAGCAGCCCATTGCATGCGGATGCCTGCGCCGCAACGCCCCGTCGAACCATTCCCCAGCGTGTCTTTTTCGAGTACGACAATATCTTTAATTCCCCGATTGGCAAGATTCCAAGCGATCGCGCACCCTGAGATGCCGCCTCCGACGATGACGATCGAAGCTGATTTCGGTAAACTCATTCTGAATCTCCTCCTAAGAAAAACTCGATCGGCAGCGGTTTGACCGGCGCCCGATGAGCTGACGGTTGGATCTCAGCGACCTGCTGTCCCGTCATACGGGCGATCTCGGCGGCGATGAGCGGTCCGCATGTCCTTGCTTGGCACGGCCCCATACCGGCCCTACTGATGCGTTTGATCTCGTCGACCGTCGTGTATCCCTCGCGGATCAAGTCGCGTATCACGCGCAAAGTAAGGCCCTCGCAGCGGCAGATGATGATCTCGTCCTCGTCGTCTGTTTTAGGCGCCGTTTCGTGAGATACAGGTGATTTCTGACTCTCGGATGACGTGTCATCTGAAAAGGACTGTTCATCGATCAAGCTGATAAAGCGCACATCGTGTACGAGTTCTGCCGGAACCTCCACGGTGATAAGAGGCGTTTTCGTCCTCTTTGACGCGAGGACGCGTGTCACGGTCGCATCGCCGATGACGTCACCTTCGCGATTGACCGCATTTACCGTCTCGCCTTTTTCAGGCAGCGGGCGAAATTCGTAGGGGATCGTGACGGTCGCCGTCCCGTCTTTCTTGCTCTCATCAATGATGAAGATGGCAAGTCCGGGACAGACTCCGGCGCAGATGCCGCAACCTGTACAGCGATCGAGGTCGATCGCCGGGATTTCATTGATATCCTTCATCGGCAAGATCGCGTCGAACGGACAGGCCGTGCTGCAAGGATTGCACGGGATCTCCTGAAAACACTCGACCATGGCGTAAGGACCTCTCGCTCTCCGTTCCGGAGAGGGGAGAAGGCGGTCTAGCTGTTCGCGTGTCGGTATTCCTGTATTGATAAGCATAATGACTCCTTTCAGCCCCTATCGTGATTCCGCGCAGGCGAGGCCTGAACGAATTTTCTCGGCGGTCGGCCCTGACCGAAGTGCCGCCAACTGATCCATACAGTCTTTGCGTTCCGCGTCGTAGTTGTCACTTTTGAAACCGAGCGATGCGGCCGCTTCCAGTCCGGCAAGGTGCCCTTCGACCATGGCGGCGCTCGCCTCTTCGATGCCCGTGACGTCGCCGGCGACGTAGACGCCTTTGACCGTCGTCTCGAGGCAGTCATTGCGAAGAGGAACGCTTCCGCCTAAAGAGGGGATGTAACGCATCTCGCATCCCGCCTGCCAAAGCAGTTCGGCGAGCGGCGTCAGTCCGACGGAAATACAGATAACGTCGCAATCGATCGTCTTTTTCGTTCCGGGTATCACGTTCCATGACCGGTCGATTCGAGCGATCGTCGCGCTATCGACAGACTCCGTGCCGTCGGCGCGCAAAATCGTATGAGACGTCAAGATCGGAACGCCCGCACGTCGAACTTTACAGGCGTGTACCGCATAGCCGCCGATGTGAGGAAGTCCTTCCACGATGGCCGCGACGGAGACACCTGCCTGCATCAGCTGGTAGCTGACGATCAGGCCGATATTTCCGGCCCCGATCATAAGGATGCGGTGTCCGGGGCGGATGCCGTAGACATTCATCATCGTCTGAACGGCGCCGGCTCCGTAAATGCCCGGAAGGTCGTTGTTGGGGAACGAAAGGAATTTTTCGGAAGCGCCCGTCGCGACGACGACGCGTTCCGGTTTCACCTTTTTATAAACGCCGTCATGATCCACCGTGATCACACCGTCTTCATAAAAGCCGATCGCCGTCGCGTTTGTCCAGACGGTTACCCGTCCATCGAAAGCATCGAGTCTTTCTCCGAGCATCGTCGAGATGTCGATGCCGCGCATGGAGGCGTGCTGTTTCTCCGAACCGAAAAACTTATGCGTCTGTTTGACGAGCTGTCCGCCGAGATGTCCGTCGCGCTCGAGAAGCAAGACTTTGGCGCCGGCTTCAGCAGCCGTATTGGCCGCCATCAGCCCCGCAGGACCGCCGCCTACGATAACGAGATCAATGTTATACATCATCGGGCACCCCGCGATCTGTTTGCGTCTCGACGACCATGCCGGGTCTCAAAGGTTCCGTACATGTTCGAACGTTCGATTTTCCGTTGACGATCATGAGACAGGAAGAGCAGTTGCCGATCGCGCAGTAAAAACCGCGCGGCCTGTTCGTTATGAAGTGATAACCTAGGACTTTGACGCCGTTTGCGTGGAGGGCGGAGGCGATCGTGTCGCCCTCTCTTCCTTCCATCGGCTTTCCGTCAAACGTAAAGTGAATCACCTCACCCGTCTTAAAGTCTAAGATCGGATGCTCGGTGATACGTCGATCTCTCATATAAACCCCCTCTATATGATGTTATACCGCCGCGATCGGTGTACTCATCGCGCTGCGATCGCGGCTATTTTCCTATTCAATATTCTCCCTATAGCGAGCTTGTTTTCTTCGCTTCCTCAAGCGTTCGGGAAAAATAAATGCCCTGCGATTCTATTCCTCATCCATGTAAGGGTACGCAATGTCGTAAATCGGAACGAACGTCTCCTTGATGACGCGCGGACTCGTCCAGCGGATCATGTTCAGGAGCGATCCTGCCTTGTCGTTCGTGCCCGATGCGCGCGAACCTCCGAATGGTTGCTGACCGACAACGGCGCCTGTCGGCTTATCGTTCAGATAGAAATTTCCTGCCGCGTGGCGTAAGCGATTTTCCACGTGAACGAGCACTTTGCGGTCTTTCGCGAAGACGGCTCCCGTCAAGGCGTACGGCGACGACGTGTCGCAGAGATCGAGCGTCTCTTCAAAGCGATCATCTTCGTAGACGTAGATCGTCAACACCGGCCCGAAGATCTCTTCGCACATGCTTTCATAGCGCGGATCTTTAGCCTCGATGACGGTCGGGTAGATGAAGTAACCGAGGCTGTCGTCGTAGCCGCCGCACAGGACATCGGCGTCTTGTGACTCGTTCGCTCTGTCGATGTAGCCCTTGATTCGATCGAATGCTTCACGGTCGATGACGGCCGACATGAACGTCGTAAAGTCGGCGGGATCACCGATTTTGAGTTCTTCGATCTCTCTTAAAAGAAGCGTCTTCACTTTTGGCCAAATACTCTTGGGGATGTAAGCGCGCGAAGCGGCGGAGCATTTTTGGCCTTGGTATTCAAAGGCGCCGCGGACGAGTGCCGCGATTAAAGCTCCGACATCGGCGGAGTTATGGGCGAAGATGAAGTCTTTACCGCCCGTCTCGCCGACGAGTCGCGGATACTGATCATAGTTTGAAATATTGCATCCTACTTCTCGCCAAATTTCATTGAAGGTCGCCGTCGAGCCTGTGAAGTGAACGCCTCCGAGGCGCGGATCGCTGACGACGTGCGCTCCGACATCGCGTCCGGAAGACGGTACGAAGTTAATGACACCGGGCGGAAGGCCGGCTTCCATAAGAAGTAAGTAAATGTAATAGCCTGAAAGCGCTGCCGTTCCCGCAGGTTTCCAAACAACCGTGTTGCCCATGAGTGCCGGCGCGAGCGGCAGATTTGCAGCGATTGACGTGAAATTGAACGGTGTCACCGCGAGCACAAAACCGTCGAGAGGGCGGTATTCCATCCTGTTCCACGTTCCTTTTGCGCTGTCGGGCTGTATTTTATAGATTTCATTGGCGTACGCGACGTTGTAGCGCAAGAAGTCACAAAACTCGCAGGCTGAATCGATCTCCGCCTGATAAACCGTCTTGCTCTGTCCAAGCATCGTCGCGGCGTTGATGATGTCGCGCCACGGGCCTGACAACAATTCGGCAGCTTTCAGAAAAATACCCTGACGGTGAGAATACGGCATCGTTGCCCAACTCTTCTTGGCTTCGAGCGCCGCGTCGATCGCCAGTTTCAATTCTTTTTCGCCTGCCTGGTGAACGCGTGCGAGTACATGTTTGTGGTTGTGAGGCATGACGACCTCTTTCGTCTTCCCGGTACTGATATCTTTGCCCCCTATAATGACCGGGACGTCGAGAGTGATCGCCGACTGTCTCTGAAGCTCAGCCTTAAGAGATTCACGCGCCGGAGAACCGGGAGAGTAATCAAGGAGAGGTTCATTTTTTACTGCTGGAAGTTTGAAGTGTCCGTTCATCGTATCGTCCTTTCTGCTTCAAGTTACGAATGGGATTATTCACCTTTTCCATTATAATGCATAAAAAAAATTAATCCAGTGCGGGAAAATTGATTAAAAAAGCTTAAATATATGAGAAAAACAGCTTAATTTTTAGGGAACCACTTCTGCAGAAACTCAAGCAGCGCCTCAGTGTATTCTTCGGGGTCATCGGTATAAGAAGAGAGATGTCCCGAGCCTTCGGCCTCGAAGACGGACGTCCATGCAGGATGAAGTCGAAGCCGCTCATCGATCATGGGGCGGTAAGCCGAGACGGGGAGGATACTGTCGATTTCATGTCCGAAGACCATGACGGGGAGTGTCAACGTCGTGAACTCAGCGAAATGATCAATCCTTTCGCTGTTGCCGATCGACATTCTGACGGCGTAAGGCGTCGTATTTTTCAGCCAGAAAAATAATTTGTTGCCATCTTCATGGACGGCGGTCTTAATGAATTCGTCGCTGTCTCTTGCCGGAGAGTCGACGATGATGGCGCTGATTCGTTTCTTTATTTCGATTGCTGAGAGTGAATTTTCCGGAGCCGGTACAGTTTCGGAGATTATATCAACCATCTCGCTGGCGACCTCCTTTTTCAGTTGATCCATCATGCGGAAGATGGCCGTCGTACCGGAACCGAACCCGTAGAAGACGATAGGGTTTTGAGAAGTATTGCGGATCACCCACTCGAGCGCCATCCGCACGTCTTCCGCCTCCGCATAGCCAAACGACGACATCTCACCGCCCGACTCTCCGGAATGGCGCAAATCGAAAGCCAGAATCTGAAAACCTGCCTTCGTCAGCTGCGTGTAGAGAGACGTCGTCGCAAGCCCATAAGGCAGTCTGTTGCTTCCCTGTTGGTGGACGATGATCAATGTCGCGCGCGGGGGCGTCACACGTGTCTCGACAAGCCACCCCTTAAGCGGGATCTGTCCTCCTCCCGACGTAAAGCTGACAGAGCGGAATGATGAAAAGCGGTTTGTCGCATAAGGAGGTACGGCTTCGCCATCCTTTTTCATTAGCTTGTCAGCATTGGTTAGGCTGCTGATCGCAACGAGCAAAATGAACGCAATAATTGCCGCAAGCACGAAGAACACAGTAAATACAGCGCGGCGCTTAATACTTCTCTGTTTAAATCTAATATTACGTCTCAACAGGACCACTCTCACATCTAAAAAATACTAAAGAGAAATCGTCACGTATCGACTTCTCATTTTGTAACTTGATGATATCATTTTGATCTGGACGAGACCATCGATCCCGGAAGGGACGATACTTGTCTTGCCGTTTGATACTCTGTTATTCTCAAGGCCTGAATAACAAGATCAACGACGTGTGGAAGAAATACGGAGATCAACAGAATAGGAAACAGACAGGTGAATCAAAGCAAGGACAATGAACGACATCTCATTTTGGGGATCGAGACGTCATGCGACGAGACGGCTGCCGCCGTCGTCGAGAACGGCATGATAATTCTGTCGAACGTAATCGCGTCTCAGATAGATCTGCACGCGGAATACGGCGGCGTCGTCCCCGAGATCGCTTCACGTGAGCACGTGAAGTCGATCCTGCCTGTCATTGATCGCGCTTTGAGTGATGCCGAGGTATCCCTCGACTATCTCACAGCCATCGCCGTCACGTACGGCCCCGGACTTGTCGGGGCTCTGCTCGTCGGCGTTTCCGCCGCAAAGGGATTGGCAGCCGCGACGGGCCTGCCTTTGATCCCGGTGAATCATTTGGAAGGTCATATAGCGGCATCTTATCTGACGGACCAGACGCTCGCTCCGCCGTTTCTCTGTCTCATCGTCTCGGGCGGTCATGCATCGCTTGTCGAAGTTCTCAATTACACATGCTACCGCACGCTCGCGCGCACGAGAGACGACGCACCGGGCGAAGCTTTCGACAAGATCGCAAGAAGCATCGGGCTCGGCTACCCCGGTGGTCCGCTCATTGAGCGCGCCTCGGAGGGGGGAAGGTCTGACGCCTTCTATCTTCCCGTAACGCACTTCCCCGATTCATACGACTTCTCCTTCAGCGGCGTCAAGACAGCGGCCATCAACGCGTACAGAAAAATTGAGCGCGAGGCGGCCCGCGAGGGGAGAAGCTGGCCTTCGTCGTGCTCCGAAGCAGATTTTGCCGCGACTTTTCAATCGGCAATCGTCAAAGCGCTCGTCAAGCACACGGAGGCAGCGATTAACGACACCGGTTACAAGACTCTCGTTCTCGGTGGCGGCGTTTCGGCGAACAGAAAACTTCGGGAAGAGATGCAGGAGATGACGGCGCCCCTCGGTGTCAGGCTTATCGTTCCTCCTCCCGTTTACTGCACTGACAACGCTGCGATGATCGCTTCGGCAGGTTATTTTGCCTGGAGAGACGGCAGACGCGCATCTCTCGATCTCAATGCCGTTCCGATGGCGGAGCTCGATGACATCATTGGCCAACCGGTCGAAAAGGGAGGTTTATACAGATGAGTACGAGCGCCAAGAAGACGAAACTGATCACGGAAAATAGGCGCGCGCGCTTTGAGTATCACATTATTCGCCGGCTTGAGACAGGGATCGTTCTGACGGGGACGGAAGTGAAATCGATCCGCCAAGGACATTTCAGCCTCGGAGAAGCTTATGTGACGGTTCGAGGCGGTGAGCTCTTTCTGATCGGCGCGCATATACGTCCGTACGAGCAGGGCAATCGATTCAATCCCGACCCGACGCGTGATCGCAAGCTGCTCGCTCATAAGCACGAAATACGCCAGCTCGACGTCGCCACGCAGCAGCGAGGCATGACGCTCATTCCGCTCAAAGCGTATTTTGTTGACGGCCGCGTCAAAATCGAGATCGGCGTCGCGCGCGGCAAGAAAATTTACGATAAGCGCGAAGCGATCAAAGAGCGATCACAGGAGCGCGATATTCGTAAGCGCATGAAAGAGATGGGTCGGTAAGAAAGCGGTTAAACGGTATGAAGTGGAAGACATAGCTTCTTCGTCGAACGAATTGATGTCGATGCGAAAGGTGTGAGAAAAGACGTGACAACCTTTGCTTAAATTGAATAACCTGAAATTGAGAAGCGATGAAACGGTAAGAAGAAAGAGAGATAACAAGCTATGATGTCAAAGTATCAATTGAAAAAGGACGATGCGGTTCTCCTCATGATCGATCTGCAAGAGCGCCTGATGCCCGCCATGTATGACAAGGATTCTTTGCTGAAGCAGGCAGAAGTGTTGCTCAACGTTGCCGAAATATTCGATCTTCCCGTTATCGTGACGGAACAATATCCGAAAGGTCTCGGCCCTACGGTCGCTTCGCTTATGTCGATCA
>JGI24707J26582_10003163_pt1 | contig 12001 bp, 11 predicted proteins | sample BioPla1DNA1_FD_26582 | JGI IMG/M metagenome (IMG submission 26582) | reverse complement strand
AAGAAGTTATAAATTCGTATAAGTAAGATTTTTATTTTTTCCAGTTTTTTTGTTTTGAAAATTATTTATGAAAGCTGCACTTTTAACTATTGGCGATGAAATTTTAATAGGACAGATTGTTGATACAAATTCAGCCTGGATTAGCAAAAAACTTAATGAAATAGGAGTTAAGGTCGAGAAAATTTTATCTATTGGTGATACTGCCGAAGAGATAAAATGGGCTGTAAACTTCTTAATGTCCGAAAATGATATAGTTGTTGTTACAGGCGGTTTGGGTCCAACAAAAGATGATATTACAAAAACTGTTTTATGCGAAATTTTTGATACAAAATTGGTTTTTAATCAACAAGCTTTAGACAATATAAATGAATTGTTGGGAAAGCGTAATGTGCCAATAAATAAAAACAACTTCAATCAAGCTATGGTGCCAGAAGCTGCAACAATTTTTAATAATAAAAGAGGAACCGCACCAGCAATGTTATTTGAGAAAAATAATTCATATCTAATTTCAATGCCAGGTGTGCCTTGCGAAATGCAATATATTACCGAAACTTATTTAGTTCCATTTGTAAAAGAAAAATTTAGAATAAATAATATTTTTCACAAAACGCTTTTATGTTCAGGTATTGCAGAGTCGGTGCTTGCCGAAATGCTTGAAGATTTAGAAGACTCAATGCCAAATTATATGAAATTGGCTTATTTACCAGCTTTAGGTTTTATTAGATTAAGACTTAGTGTTTATGATTATAAGCCTGAATATCAGGGGGCTGTGGACAAAGTGTTGGAGGAAATTAGAAAATTAATTGGAAATAAAATTTTGGCAGAAGAGGATTTAAAACCCGAAATAATTATCGGCAATATTCTGAAAAGTCAAAATAAAACTATATGTACAGCCGAATCGTGTACAGGTGGACGAATAGCTTCTTTATTAACTTCTGTACCAGGAAGTTCTCAATATTTTTATGGTTCAGTTGTTTCTTATGATAATTCTGTAAAGCGAAATTTATTAGGAGTAAGTTCTGAAGATTTAGAAAGTTATGGAGCTGTTTCTCAGCAAGTTGTAGAGCAAATGGCTAAAGGAGCTTTAGAATTATTGAAAACTGATTATGCCGTTTCGGTAAGTGGTATTGCTGGACCAGACGGCGGAACAAGCGAAAAACCAGTAGGAACAGTCTGGATTGCAGTTGCTTCAAAAGAAAAAATCCTGTCCAAAAAAGTTCAATTTTTCAATGATAGGGAAATAAATATAAGACGAGCCACAAATACCGCTTTGGCAATGATGATACATTTTATTAAGGGAGAGTAATGCTTTGTAATACCTAAATTTTTAATAAATAAATTGTAAAACCAGTAATTTTTAATAGTATTATCCCAATTAAATTTGTAAATTTGACGCATAAATAACAAAAGAAAAAATGAATATAAATAAAATGGCAAAACCTTTTTTAAAATGGGCAGGTGGAAAAACTCAACTTCTCAATGATATTGAATTGATTTTGCCAAAAAATTTAGTAAAAACAAATTTTACTTATATAGAACCTTTTGTTGGAAGTGGAGCAGTTTTATTTTGGATGTTAAATAATTTTCCAAATATAAAAAAGGCTGTGATAAATGACATTAATACAGACTTAATCAATACATATAAAATAATAGCAGACAAACCAAACGAACTTATTTCAATTCTTGAAATTTTACAAAATGAATATCATAGCTTAGATGAAAAAGCCGATAAGAAAAAAGAGTATTATTATCAAAAAAGAGAATTGTATAATACGCGTAAAAGTACAAATACAGAACAAGCAGCTTTTTTTATTTTTTTAAATCGCACATGTTTTAATGGTTTGTATAGAGTAAATAGAAAAAATGAATTTAACGTTCCTATTGGAAGTTATAAAAAGCCGATGATTTGCGATAGAGAAAATATTTTGGCAATAAACAAGTCTCTTCAAAAAGTTGAAATTTTAAGCGGAGACTTTGAGCAAACATTAAAATATGCCAATCCAAACTCTTTATTTTATTTTGATCCACCATATAAACCTTTGAGCAACACATCAAGTTTTAACTCATATACAAAAGATGAGTTTGATGATTTAGAACAAATTCGACTTAGAGATTTTTGTAATAAATTAGATGTCTTGGGTCATATATGGATTTTAAGCAACTCAGATGTGAAAGGGAAAAATCCAAAAGATAATTTCTTTGACGATTTATATTCAAATTTCCATATTTATAGAGTTGAAGCAAAAAGAACTATTAATGCAAACCCTAACAAAAGGGGGAAATTAACAGAATTATTAATAACCAATCAAGTCGATATAAAAGAATATGTCCAAGCAATTTGAAAAATTTTTATCTCAACTTTCTGAAACAAATGCAACACTTGATTACTTTACCGATTTTGATAAGGTAAAAGAAAATGTAAATAAAATTTCAATTAAATTAACTCAGTTGAATTATTTGATTGGAAAAAAGGATTTAAAAAAAGCTGTTAGAGAGTTATTCGATGAAAATCCAAAAGTTTTCGAAGTATTAGATATATTAATTGCTGTCCGAAAAAATAAAACAGCNAAAACATTTAATAACCATGGTAAAGTAGTAATCTTAGATGACTATTTTACTTCGCCTGAATTAATTGTAGAATATTTGGAAGAGACAGGTTTGTATGAAATNTTTAAAAATAAAGATATTACAAATTTAGTTGATTATGTCTTTGGAGTTGAGGTTGGATTAGATACTAATGCTCGTAAGAACAGAGGTGGCGATAATATGTCAAAAGCAGTTTCTCGAATTTTTAACATAGCAGGGATTTCTTATGAAAAAGAAATACTTAGTACTTCTTTTTCCGAAATTGTTAGTTTAGGTGCAGATGTTAAGCAATTTGATTTTGTAATAAAAACTAAAAAGAAAACTTATTTGATTGAAACTAATTTTTACAACAGCGGTGGCTCTAAACTAAATGAAATTGCTCGTTCTTACTCTGATCTTGCACCAAAAATCAACCAATATGATAATTATGAATTTGTTTGGATAACAGATGGACAGGGTTGGCTTACTGCTAAAAATAAGTTAGAAGAAGCTTTCAATACAATTCCAAAAACATACAATTTGAAAACTTTAAAGAATTTTATAACTTTACTGAAAAGTGAAGGCGTAATTAAACTATAATGATAAAACCTTATTTTAAATCTTCAGACAAAAATTTCTATCTTCTTCATGGAAATACTATGGAGCTTTTGCCACAATTTGAGCATAAGTTTGATATGGTTTTTGCTGATCCGCCTTATTTCTTGTCAAATAATGGATTGTCTATTCAAAATGGGCAAATTGTAAGTGTGAATAAAGGCAAATGGGACAAGTCAGAAGGTTTTGAGTTTATTAATGATTTTAATCGCAAGTGGTTGTCGTTAGTGCGTGACAAAATGAAAGAAGATGCCACTATTTGGATTAGTGGAACTATGCATAATATTTTTTCTGTTGGTCAAATTCTTACAGAACTTGGCTTTAAAATACTGAATATTATTACTTGGGAAAAAACTAATCCACCACCAAATTTTTCTTGTAGATATTTTACTTATTCGACAGAACAAATTATTTGGGCAAGAAAGAACGAAAAAGTACCTCATTATTTTAATTATGATTTAATGAAGCAGTTGAATGGGAATAAGCAAATGAAAGATGTTTGGACTTTACCAGCTATTGCTCCTTGGGAAAAATCATGTGGAAAACATCCAACACAAAAACCTCTTTCAGTTTTAACTCGTCTAATTTTGGCTTCTACAAAACCAAATGCTTGGATTTTGGATCCTTTTGCTGGAAGTTCAACAACAGGAATTGCCGCTAATTTATTAAATAGAAGGTATTTAGGCATTGACCAAGAAGAGGATTTTTTACTAATTAGTAAAAATCGAAAACTTGAGATAGAAAACAAAAAACTTGCTGCTAAATATAAGGAGAAAATTAGTGGCTTCAATACTAAAAATGAATTAGAATTATTTTTATTTAAAGAACCGAAAACAGAATATGGAACTGAACTTAATTTTGATTAAAATGAGTTAGTTTTATAAATATTTTTTACTGGTACCCATCAATTTTTGTTCAAAACTATGTTAATACAAAGTTTTCATATTTTAAATTTCTTTTCTATTAGCTTGTATCTTTACAAAAAAAGTTTTTTGTTTTGGTATTAAATTATATTTGGATAGCATTTTTTGTAATTGGTTTTATAGTTGCACTTGTAAAACTAATTTTTTTTGGNGATGTAAGTGTTTTTCCTGAGATTATGAATGGCACTTTTGATAATGCTAAGCTTGGTTTTGAGCTTTCGTTGGGATTGACAGGTGTTATGACTTTGTGGCTTGGAATTATGAAAATTGGCGAAAAAGGAGGAGCTATAAATTATTTATCAAGAATTATTTCTCCATTGTTTAATAAACTTTTCCCAGATATTCCCAAAAACCACCCAGTGCATGGTTCTATGGTTATGAATATTGCTGCTAATATGCTTGGATTGGATAATGCAGCTACGCCACTTGGCTTAAAAGCTATGAAAGAGTTGCAGGAAATAAATCCAAATAAAGAAAAAGCCTCAAACCCGATGATAATGTTTTTGGTTTTAAACACTTCGGGACTAACAATAATCCCTATTAGCATAATGGCTTATAGAGCTTTAATGGGAGCAGCAAATCCTTCCGATATATTTCTACCAATATTAATTGCTACATTCGTATCAACTTTAGTAGGAATTATTACAGTGTCAATTTTTCAAAAAATAAATTTATTCTGTAAAGAAATATTGATTTTTCTTGGTGGAATTACACTTTTAATGGGTGGCTTAGTTTATGGTTTTACTTTGCTCGCTGCATCACAAATAAATGTTTATTCCTCACTTATTGCAAATCTTATTTTATTTTCAATAATTATTAGTTTTATAGTTTTGGGGATAAGAAAAAAAATAAATATTTACGATGCCTTTATCGAAGGAGCAAAAGACGGATTTAATGTTGCGGTAAAAATAATTCCTTTTTTAATTGCTATTTTGGTTGCTGTTGGTGTTTTTAGAGCTTCAGGAGCATTAGATTTTGTGATGCAAGGATTAAAATATTTATTTGCTTCTGCTGGAGCAGGAGTGGAGTGGATTGATGCTTTGCCAGTAGCTTTAATGAAACCCTTGAGTGGAAGTGGAGCAAGAGGATTAATGATTGACACAATGACAATGTTTGGCGCAGATTCCTTCGCTGGACGTTTGGCTTGTACTTTTCAAGGGGCAACAGATACAACTTTCTATATTTTAGCAGTTTACTTTGGCTCGGTAGGAATTAAAAATACAAGATATGCCGTCTCTGCTGGTTTAATTGCTGATTTGGCAGGAGTAATTGCTGCTATATTTGTGGCTTACCTTTTCTTTGGTTGATGTTGTTTATAATTACTTTTGTAATATTTAATTTTTGAATTACTTTTGTAAAAAAATAATAAGATGATACCGTTTTGTACACCACGAATTGATGATAAAACTATTGCAGAAGTTGTTGACACTTTAAAAGGTGGTTGGATAACAACTGGACCAAAAACTAAACTTTTCGAAAAAAAAATATCTGAATATACAGGAGCAAAATCGACTCTTTGCCTTAATTCTGCTAGTGCAGGTTTAGAGCTTATGTTAAGATGGTTTGGAGTTGGACCTGGCGATGAAGTAATTGTGCCTGCATATACTTATTGTGCTTCGGCAAATGTTGTAGTGCATTGTGGAGCAGTTCCTGTTTTAGTGGATATTGACGAAAAAACTTTCAATCTGAATATCTCACAACTTAAAAATCTTGTAAATAAACGAACAAAAGTTATTATGCCTGTCGATATTGCTGGTTTACCATGCAATTATGATGAAATTAATAATTTTGTAAACTCACCAGCTGTTAAATCACTTTTTAAGCCTAAAAATGAAATTCAAAAAACTTTAGGAAGAATTTTAATATTGTCTGATTCTGCACATTCTTTTGGAGCAGAATATAAAGGACATAAAACAGGTTCTTTGTGCGATATTTCTGTTTTTTCTTTTCATGCGGTTAAAAATCTTACAACTGCCGAAGGTGGAGCTGTAGCTTTAAATTTACCAAAACCTTTCGATAACGAAGAATTATATAAATTTCTTTGTGTTTTGAGCTTGCACGGACAAAATAAAGATGCTCTTGCAAAAACAAAAGGAAATTGGAGATATGATGTGATTACTGCTGGCTTTAAGGCAAATATGACAGATATTCAGGCTTCTCTTGGCTTAGTAGAGCTTGAAAGATATGAAAGCGAAACTTTACCAAGACGAAAACAAATTTTCGATTTTTATACTGAAAGTTTTAAAAATAATAAAAACTTTACAGTTCCATTTTATGAAGATGAAAACTACAAATCTTCTTATCACGTTTATTTGCTACGAGTTAATAATGTTGATGAGGCTAAAAGAGATGCTATTATTCAAGAAATTTATGAAAATGGAGTTTCGGTAAATGTTCATTTTCAACCTTTGCCTTTGCTTTCTTTTTATAAAGGTTTAAAATATAAAATGAAAGATTATCCTCAAGCTTACGAAAATTATAAATGCGAAATTTCTTTGCCTGTTTATTACGATTTGAGCGATGAGGATGCAGCTAAAGTTGTTGAAGTTGTGAAAACTGCTGTTGCAAAAATTATTGAAAATAAATAATGAAAAGAATTTTTGATTTACTGTTTTCATTTTTGGGATTAGTAATTCTATCTCCCTTTTTGTTAGTGATTGCAATTTTAATTGTAATTGACTCTAAAGGTGATATATTTTATTTACAACAGAGAGTAGGCAAGGATAATAAAGATTTTAATATTTTTAAATTTCGTACAATGAGACCAAATTCCGATAAGCAAGGTTTGCTTACAGTTGGTGCGAAAGATAGCAGAATTACTAAAATAGGAGTGTTTTTAAGAAAATATAAAATTGACGAATTGCCTCAACTTATTAATGTATTAATAGGTAACATGTCATTTGTTGGACCACGACCCGAAGTCAGAAAATATGTTGATTTATACAATTCGGAACAAAAAAAAGTTTTGACAGTAAAACCAGGTATAACTGATTATGCCTCAATAGAATACAGTAACGAAAACGAATTGTTAGCAAGATCCGAAAATCCCGAAAAAACTTATATTGAAGAAATAATGCCTGCAAAACTTGAACTAAATTTAAAATATATCAAAGAAGCAAGTTTGCTAACAGACATTAAAATAATTTTTAAAACTTTTGCGAAAATCGTTTCATAGATTTTTAAAACTTGTTCCAAAACATTTTTATTCCTAAAAAATAAATATTAACTTTGTATCGTCATTATGACAGGGGTGCCAAACAGGCTGAGATCATACCCTTTGAACCTGATGCGGGTAATGCCGCCGTAGGGAGGAATTGATTACAACCGTTTAGTTTCCCCAATTAAATTTTTATTAACTTAATATTTAATTATTATGAAACGATTTTTTTTATTCATGTTCTTTGTGTTTTTCGCTTATTTCTTGCAAGCTCAAATTATTAGCGGAAAAATTGTTGATGAAAATGATAATCCTCTTGTAGGAGCAAGTGTGATTATTAAAAACACTTTTTTGGGAACAAGTTCCGATCTCAATGGTGATTTTTCTATCAAATCTAAATTTGACAATTGTGAAATTGTAATTTCTTATCTTGGTTTTGAATCTATTTCGCAAANTGTGAAATTGAATGGCAAAAATCAAAATCTTGGAAAATTAGTACTAAAACCATCAGCTTATATGAGCGATGAGGTTATTGTGAAAGCAACAAGGGCTGATGATAATTCTCCAATTGCCTTTATATCAATGGATAAGGAAGATTTGCAAAAACGCAATACAGGACAAGATTTGCCTTATATGTTGGAATTAACTCCTTCTGTTGTTGCAAGTAGCGAGGCAGGTACAGGAGTTGGAAATACAAGTTTTAGAGTGCGTGGAACAGACCCAACTCGTATAAATATTACTGTAAACGGAATTCCTCTCAACGATTCAGAGTCCCAAGCTGTTTTTTGGGCAAATATGCCCGATTTCGCAGGCTCTGTAAATAATTTGCAACTGACACGTGGTGTTGGCTCTTCAACAAATGGAGCAGCCGCTTTTGGTGCAAGTATGAATATTTTTACAGGCTCGTTAAGCAATAAGCCTTATGCCGAAATTTCAAGCATGATGGGAAGTTTCAACACTTTTAAAGAAAATCTAAAGATTGGAACAGGAATTTTGAAAAACGGATTTTCTTTTGATTTACGACTTTCAAAACTCGATAGCGATGGATATGTTGAAAATTCATATTCTGATCACTATTCTATGATGATGAGTGCAGCTTGGAGAGGAAAAACAAGTTTTGTAAGAGCAAATATTATTCGAGGAAATCAAAAAACAGGAATAACTTGGTACGGCTGTCCACAAGAAGTTTTAGATACAAATAGAATTTATAATCCTGCTGGCGAATATTTTGATGAATTTGGAAATAGAAAAATGTATAAAGATAATGCCGACAACTATATTCAAACTCATTATCAAATCATATTTTCAAAAGATTTTAAACGAAACTTAGACTTGAGTGCTGGCATACATTATACTCGTGGCGATGGTTATTACGAACAATATAAAATGGATCAAAAATTTTCAAAATATTTATTACCAAACATTGTGTTGCAGCCAGATCCAATTATCAATGGCTTGGATACTTTAATTCCAAATGCTATTGTAATAAACAGGTCTGATTTAGTTTATAGAAAACAAATGGCAAATGATTTTTATGGAGCTACAAGTTCTTTAAATTATAAAAATGAAAAACTAAAATTAAGCTTTGGAGCAGGCTGGAATAAATATGATGGCGATCATTTTGGAAATATTTTGTGGATGAAAAACTTGAAGGATTTACCTATTAATTATGAATGGTATAGAAATTATGGAGAAAAAACTGAGTTTAATGTTTTTTCAAAAATAAATTATGAAATTGCAAAATCACTTTATTTGTATGGAGATTTGCAGTATAGAAATATAAGATATTTTATGCAAGGTGAAGATTATGAGCTAGATATGAATGGTAATTTAATAGTTTTAGACCAAGAGCATAAATTTAATTTTATAAATCCTAAAGCAGGATTATTTTATGATATTTCTGACAAAATGAATGTTTACGCTTCTTTTGCTGTAGCAAATAGAGAGCCTACAAGAACTAATTTTAAAGATGCTGCCGGCGACACTTTAAAAACACCAAAAGCCGAAAGACTTTACGATTATGAATTAGGCTATAATTATCGTTCTCAGCGTTTTTCTGCACTCGTAAACTTGTATTATATGGATTATATCGACCAACTTATTCCAACAGGCGAAAAATCAAATACAGGATATGATATTATGACAAATGTTGCTGAATCGTATAGGGCTGGTATTGAGCTTGTTGCAAACTATAAGCCAATAAATAAACTTAGCTTGGAAGCAAATTTAACTTTGAGTAGAAATAAAATTAAAGATTTTGTTTCTTGGGCAGCAACTTATGACGAAGATTGGAACGAAAACTATGAATCATTTGATTTGGGAGAACGAGATATTGCTTATTCGCCAAATATTATTTCATCGGGAATTGTTTCGTATAAACCATTTGCTGGGTTTAATATAAGTTGGATTGCAAAATATGTAGGAGCTCAATATTTTGACAATACTTCTTCGCCAAACAGAAAGTTAGATCCATATTTTGTAAATAATTTGCAATTGGATTATAGCATAGAAACAAAATTTATAAAAGAAATTAATTTTAGTTTTATTGTAAACAATATTTTCAATTTAAAATATTCAAATAATGCTTATGGTGGAATGTGGTACGAACAAGGAGTAGAGAAGACTTGGGCGTATTATTTCCCACAGGCAGGGATTAATTTTATGGGAGGAATAAATTTAAAGTTTTAAAATTCGTTAATTTTTTATAAATTTGAACTTTCGTAAAAATATTTAAGATGGAAATAAATAAAGAATTAATGCAGGCATCAATTATAGGTTTGCGTGATGCTATGGGGTTAAAGCCCGAAGAAACTTTACTTGTTGTAACAGACGAAGTAAAACGAGACATTGGCTTAGCTTTGCACGAAGCTGGCAAACAATTATGTAAAGAAAGTATTTTGGTTGAAATGAAATCGCGTGAGATTAATGGCGAAGAACCTCCATTTGCAATTTCGGAAATGATGAAAATGGTNGATGTGGTTGTTATTCCTACAGCAAAATCCTTGACACATACAGATGCAAGACGCAATGCAGTTAAAGAAGGCGTTAGAGTTGGTACTATGCCAGGAATTTCTGTGGAAATTATGTCGCGTTGTTTAAATGCTGATTTTGACAAAATTGTAGAATTAACAGAATACGTAGCAAAACGATTAGAAGGCGTTAAAACAGTAAAAGTTGTTACCGAAGCAGGAACAAATTTAGTTATGCCAATAGAAGGCAGAATGATAATTCCAAGCACAGGAGTTTTACGCGAAAAAGGACAAAGTGGAAATATGCCTTCGGGAGAAACATATTTAGCACCAATAGAAGGTAAATCTAACGGAACTTTGGTAATTGACGGCTCTATGGCTGGAATTGGAGTTATAAAAACGCCTATAAAAGTAGAAATTCGTGATGGCTATGCCGAAGAAATTACTGGAGGCGAAGAAGCTCAAAGACTAATTGCAATGCTCGATAAAAATGGAAGAGAAGCCAGAGCTGTAGCCGAATTTGGAATAGGCACAAATTATAAAGCAATACTTTCTGGACAAATTTTAGAAGATGAAAAAGTTTTAGGAACTATTCATGTAGCATTTGGAAACAACCTTACAATGGGTGGAAGTATTGCTGTTAATAGCCATTTAGACGGACTTGTAAAATCTCCTGACGTTTATTTCGACGATGAACTTGTGATGAAAAAAGGAAAACTTTTGGGGATAGAGGTTTAGTTTGAGATTTGAAATTATTAGACTTTACTTATTAAGTTTTTGCCATATTTTATTCCTTTTCAAATGTTAATGTTCGACTCCTCCCATAGAACGAACAAGGCTCATCATTGATATTATTGATTATTTTTAATTCTTTATTAGTTAGTTTTAAAATTTTCCATCTGTCTCCTATATAGTGTTTTTCTTCTGAAGGGTTAGTTTGTTTTAACTCTATGACGAGAATTAAACCTTCTTTTTTATCTAATTCTTCCCCAAGGCAGGTAGAACCTCCAACAGCTCTATCATCAAATCGCCAATATCCATCTTTTGTAAATAAGTCTTCTCCTGAACATCCTGTTTCCTCCTGAAAATTAATAAATCTTGCTTTATAATTACCATCATATATTTCATCTTTAGTTAGTATCATATATTGTTCAACTTAGGATTTAGCCGTTCAACTCCTTCCATAGAAACTAATCTCCATTTGCCAGTTATGCGGTTCATTTTGCTACGTAATGAAATAGCAGGACCTTCATCATAAGTTTTTTTGCAAGAACTCATTGTTAAAATTGTGCTAGCTATGCTAAGTGCAAGTAAAATTTTTAATGTGGTTTTCATAATTATATGTTTTACGTTTTGAATATACGTACTTTTTTAATTTAGTTACTACAAATTTAGAGCAAAAAACAAGAAAACAAAAAGTTTATATTTTTTAAACTATAATTTTGTCTGATGAATTAGGGGGCTAAGATAGATGAAATTAAATCTATTCTTTTATAAAAGTATAACGTAAACCAATACTAAAATTCCAAGACTTATAATTTATATTGCCAAAAGGATTATTTTCTGGGGCAATTTTTTGAGCTTCGGGTTTAGAATCAATAATTGAATATGAAGGGGCTGAATATTCATAATAATAATCCATTTGCAAGCCTTTTTTTAATTTTAATTTAGCCCATGTATATCCAGCATTGCCGAAGATTGAAATATTTTTAGAAATATTGTATGAAACACCCAAAGCTGAGGTAAACCCAAAATTATAACCAGAATATTTT